>Ga0067045_1028138_pt1 | contig 41728 bp, 34 predicted proteins | sample TerdegcTABiofilm_FD_59184 | JGI IMG/M metagenome (GOLD analysis project Ga0067045, IMG submission 59184) | Combined Assembly of (Gp0054472, Gp0054536) Wastewater bioreactor microbial communities from Singapore -Terephthalate degrading... | reverse complement strand
GGGGGTCCGATTCAAATCGGACCCCCGCTTCATTTAAGCACCGCCGGGGAATGAATTGCCATTTCCCCTTTATGCGTTAAGATAAGAAACCAGGGGGTAAAAATGACACTCAAAAATTTAGTTTTTAGACGCCTCGGGTTCGGTTTTTGGGTAACCGGAATTGTTTTTCTTAGTATTATTGTTTTTTCTGAATGTGGAAGAACTTCCTCGCCGCGTTGGCCCTGGTGGACAGCAGACGACTCGATTGCGGTAAAAAATGCGCTTGAACCCTGGCGTGGATTACTGAACTTTTTCTACGCTGTGCAAGACAGTTATCGCTTGGATGTCCGGGTCGGGCTAACTTATCAAGACAGTAGTTCGCGAACCGGCGATACGATTTACAAAATTGCTCATTTAATTAGGGCTTGGGTTGAACCTACAGACAGTGTTCATATCGATTTTTACCAGTTTGGCGTAACCGCCGATACCGTTAATATGACCGACACATTTTGCCAGGTGATTTACCGGGACTCAATGTCAAACTGCCGATTGTATCTGGAGTTTGATACTATTTGGGTTGTTGGTTTTCGACCGGATACGATTATTGATACAACCAAAACGCCGCCCGAAACGACGATAGTACATAGGGTCAGTTATGTTGAGAAAAGGGGATTTCCCGCGACCCAGTTCGGGGTAAAGGATTACGGCTGGGCAGCTAATCGGTGGGTATTTCTGCGCCGCGACACAATTCCCGATACGCTCTATTACTATATTGTAAAGGTTAGTGGTGCCTATGCCAGCATTCCTACGACGGAAGAGGCGCCTCAGATTTCAAGAGTAATTTTAAGTAAGCCGGGTAGGGTGGATACAATATACTTTGCGCCACGTCAAAATGGTAAAGGTTTGACCAACCTGAAACACCTTGATTCACTCTATCAGGTGCGGGTAAATGAGGAAATACAGGTAACGGTTGTTACCAGTACACCCCAGGATACGATAGCGGACAAGAACCGGTTCTTTTTGACAGTGAGGGGCAGGAAGCAGGATATAACAGTTGGTGCCCAAAGAGGCAGTGGGGTTTTCAGCTTTTCTGCCGGAGATACCGGTTATCAGCACGTCTACATTGAGGTTTTACCTTATTCAAATTTGTTTTATCCCGGCGCGTACTATAAGGGAAGTGCCTGGGCAATACCAGTTCAGGTGCTATCACAATAATAAGAAGGAGGAAAGATGACAAAAAAGGTATTGGGGTTGTTATTTATATTATTGCTGGGTATAGCACTTGCGGGTGAAACCGGAAGAATTCGGGGGCGAGTTGTTGATGCGAAAACCGGTGAGCCATTGATTGGCGCCAATGTGCTTGTGGAAGGGACAATGCTGGGTGCAGCAACCGATATTAATGGGGAATACCTTATCAGTAATGTACCTGCCGGTAATCAAACCTTGATAGTTTCTTATGTTGGATACCAGACCCAGCGTCGTTCCAATGTTCTGGTAATGGTTGACCAGACTATAAAAGAAGATTTTCGGCTTTCTCCGGGAACGGTGGAAATGGGTGTAGTAGAAGTTAAAGGTAAAAGGGAAGCAATTGTCCGTACCGACCCAACCACCAGCCGGTATATGACAACCGATGAGTTTACTAAAATGCCCGTTGCAACCCTTGCTGATATTGTTCGGTTACAGGCAGGCGTTGTTACCAGTCCCGCCTACGGTCAGCATCTCCGAGGAGGTAGACCTGATGAGGTAATGTACTATGTGGATGGTGTTGCAACTTCAGACCCGTTGTTTGGTTATCAAGCAGCACGGGTTAATCCCGAGGCAACCGCCGAAGTGGTGGTAATTTCGGGCGGTTTTGATGCCGAGTACGGGGAAGCGATGTCCGGGATTATTCAGGTTATTACTAAAGAGGGAAGGGAAAATGTCCAGGGCCGGTTTCGAATGACGACAGACGAAATTTTCCCTGCGCCGCTAAATTTTGGCGATAACCGATATGAGGCGTCAATCGGTGGGCCACTTTTTGGTGTAAAACCGCTACGCTATTTTCTTTCTGGTGAACTTTATTTTGCCGATGATTATAATCCTATGCGCTATAAACTTCCCCATCAGCAACGCCAGGATTATAAAGCCACTGGAAAAATAACCTACTCTTTGCCGTTAGGTCAAGGGTTGAAAATGACGGCCGATGGTTATGTGGCGCGGGAGCAGTACGGACTCTATCCTTACGACCGGGAGAGCGAAAACCATCTTGGTTTTAAATACAACCTCGACCACTTTCTGTCCCGGCGGGAAAGAGTTAAGAAGTTTAACATCTCTGCCAACCATATGCTGACAAAATCCACGATATACACCCTGCGTATGAGTTATTTCAGTAATGAACGGATGATTGGTATTCGGGATTTAGAACGTGAAGCCAATGAACGTAATTACTCCTTGCGTTTCTGGGAAGATTACATCTTCAAGGCGGAAGATACGGTGCGTAAAGACCCGAATGTCATTTTTCACCCGATGCCCGGCTATGTTGAACAGTCCAAATCTAACACCAACAACCCGTGGGGCGTTTACAATCTGTTCTACGGTTTTGGGGATTATCGGTATTTTCAGTTGCACTGGTCAGATGTGTGGACTCTGAAGGGAGACATTACGCACAATGTCGGAAAGGTCCACGAATTCAAAGCGGGTGGGGAGTTGCGACAGAATTATCTACATCGCCGTTACAACTCATTACCTTGGGACCCGAACCCGTTTGTTGACCTTTATGACTTCAATCCGATCGGTGCGGCTTTTTTTGTTCAAGACCGAATGGACTTTGAGGATTTAGTTGTGCGATTAGGAGTGCGCCTTGATTATCTTGACCCGAAGGCTTACAAACGAGCAAACCCGGCGGATATTGAAGATACGACGATGGTGCGGGCGTTGCAAAAGTATAAATTTTCTCCTCGGGTTGGTATTTCGTTTCCTATAACCACGAAGACGAAGTTCCGATTTAGTTATGGACACTTCTTCCAGACACCGGCTTACCATTTTCTCTACGATAACATCTCTTCAGCCGCTTATGCCCGCGGCAATCAGATAATTGGTAATGTTGACCTCAAAGCACAACAGACGATTGCTTACGAGTTGGGTCTGGAACAGCAGTTAACTGATGTTTTGGTGTTCGACGCAACCGCATATTACAAAGATGTTTTTGACTTGATGGGTGTGCGCTATCAACCTGCGGTGCCAATGGGTTATTATCCCATAGTCAATGAGGAGTACGGCAATATTCGCGGTTTTGAACTTGGTTTACAGAAACTGGAGTCAAATTACTGGAACGCGCGGCTGTCGTACGGTTTATCCATTGCACGGGGCACCGCATCTTATGCCTACGAATGGTACTACGAGCGATATCGTTATGGAGTAGACCCGGTTACAGGTGAGGAGATGGAACCCCCGCGCCGCGATTACGCTCTAGAGTTTGATGAACGGCACAACGCCAAAATTTCTGTGGGTTGCGAGTTCCCCGATGACTTTGCATCAATTTTGCTGCGTCAGTTCAACGCTTCAGTGCTTTTCAATTACGGTTCAGGGTTGCCCTACACCCCACGCGAGGTTCGAAGATTAAATGCCGGCAGACCGACCGCGGAGCGTAATTCAGCCCGGATGCCGGCGAGATTCACTGCGGACTTGAACGCGACCAAGTATATAAAAGTTGGTAAGTTCAGACTGGGATTAACCTGTGTTGTTACAAACCTGTTTGATAACGAAGTGGTTCAGTGGGTTTATGGCGCTACCGGATTACCCGATGATGATGGTTATATTGCAACTTATTCACCAGCGAACTGGGTTCTTGACCCTGATGTAACACTACTGAACACCGGGAAGTACAATCCGGTACGCGATGTAAATCATGACGGCTATATCACCGATGTTGAGGAGTATATCGCATATAAACTTGCTTACCTTGACTTTGTCAATAATCCAGTTAACTACGGACCACCAAGACAGGTTAAGGTGGGATTGGTGTTTGAATTTTAGTAAGGAGGCAATATGACAAGAGGCGAGAAAAAATTGAGAACTGTTGTGGGATTAATTCTAACTGTTGTTGGTTTATCTTTTGCCCGTACGGCAGTTACTTCCGGCAAGCCTGGTCGGATATACGATTTCCAGTGGTATCAAAAGAATCAGTGGAATCTTGCGGTCACTAATTACGGCACATTTGGTTACGGTATTGGACGTTCCGGAGGAGAATGGCCTGCTGGTTCCGGTGATATGTATATTTATGGGGCAGGCATCTGGATTGGTTGTATTAAGAGGACGACAGGCGGACCGGATACATTCGTTTCTAACGGGTACAATCCCAATTCCGGTAAATCCGAAATGACGCCGGGCTGCTATGACAACGCAGGCGGTGGCTACAGTTCGCGTACCTTTGAAAGGGTTTACATTACACCGGATTTTCCACCGAATCCGGCTGATTTTCCTTCCTCATTGCAGGACTCTGTTCTTACCCCACTAAAAATTCCTCTCGGGAACGAAACTATTCCGACCTATTTTCACTATATACCCCGACGGGCAGTCTCGACCGGAGATGCTTGGGCAGTTTTCAACGATGCCGACCCCGCTAATCATACTGCGGGTAGAACACCGCGCCCGATTGGGCTCGAGGTCTATCAGACAATTTATTCCTGGAATTTGCCATGGAATCGGGATATTGTATTTTTTAAACTGGATGTGCGCAATCGCAGTACTGATACTCTTAAGGACCTTTACCTTGGGATTGTTTGTGATGCCGATGTTGGTAATGCAACCGATGACTGGTGCGGGTTATGTTTGCATAAATATATCAAAAATGCAAGCGGTACAGATTCAGCTTACGCGGACAATTTAGGTTATGTGTATTCGGATGATGCATCGCCCAGCGGATTTGTTGGTTTTGATTTTCTTCAAAGCCCGTATGTGAAAAACCCTGATGGTTCAATCGACGGTTTTGACGGTATCGACAATAACAACAACGGTTTAATAGACGAACCGGCAGAAGGCAGACAGGTTGGTATGAGTTCGTTTCAGATTTTTATTCTTGCTGGTGACCCGAAGAACGACTTTGAGCAGTATCTTGCCCTTGCCGGCTATGACTGGAATGACCCAACTTATCCCTATGTCCCTTACGATTCAAACGATGCCGCACCGGATGACAAACGATTTTTACAGGCTACGGGTCCGGTTACTCTGGCACCAAATGAGTTGACCACAGTTACGGTGGCGGTAATCGCTGCTAAGGCAGACCGAACCGGTCCACCACAAACCTGGCCCTATTATTTAGCGGTTGCTTCTCGAGCAGCGCAGCAGGCTTATGACAATAACTGGATAATGCCGGAACCCCCCCCGGCTCCTAATGTTACGGCAATCCCGGGCGATGGACGAGTAACGCTGGTCTGGGATGACATTCCAGAAGGTGCACGCGATAGATTTTTCCCTTTAGCGCCCACTTTGCAGAACCCCTATTATGTGGAACAGGATTTTCAAGGATACAAAGTTTACCGTAGCCGTACCGGTCAACCAGGAGATTGGCAACTGCTGGCGCAGTTTGACAAAAAAGATGGTATTCAATTTGAAGATACAACGGTGGTGGAATCTCTGCGAACCAAAGCGCGGGATGTTGGTTTGTCTTACTGCTTTGTTGATTCCAGCAACCTTCGGCTCGGATTTCCATACTACTACGCCGTTACCGCGTATGATATCAACTACCTTGGCGGCGATCCCAATCAAAATCCTCCGGTGCCTCCTGATACGCTGTCGCTCGAGTCAGGAATAATCGGCATTAAAGCGGTTCCACGCACCGCACCGGCGGGTTATGTACCGCCACAAAGTGATTGGATACAGATTGCCGGCAATAGTCGGTTGAAAATCAAAATTGAGCCGCTGGGAGTTGTGCCTTATGCGATAAAACCTGATACTTATCAGGTGGTATTCTTGCCAACAGTTTACGACGCGACTCTGCGCCAGCCCCGTTATCGGTATTTACTACTAAAGGGTTCAACAGATACGATCGTTCCAGTTACAGATTTTCCCGTGAAGATTGACTCGCGAACTGACACCATCGTTATGGTGATGACCGCTTTTGATTCAATAATCACGAACATAGTTCAGAAAAATGACCATTTGATCGACACCGTTCGCGCTTGGATGCCGGTGGCTCAGATTACCGTCAAGTTAAAGATGGATTCGATACCCTACCAATTTTTTGACCGGGTTACCGTTGTTGGTTCATATCCGGTAGATTCGATTGCTTTTCTTGATGACGGAACAAACAATCGTGCACACTGGGCATACCGTGGTTCTCATTACCGTATAGTCTGGGAAGAAAAAGGGAGCAGTAGAACCGCCCGGGTTTACGATATTGATAATAACCTTGAAGTGCCCTACCGATTTATGCGTTTCCGACGCGATGTTGATTCCGCGGACGGCTGGTGTTTCCAAACAGCAAACAGTGCTTCAGATACACTGGCGATTGGCCAGACGCTTTATATGTCAATCTGTGGAGCGCAGTTGATGTTCCGGCCTCGTTCTGGCAGTCCGGTTTTACAGTTGCCTGAACCGGGAGATACTTGGGTTGTGTATACCAAACCACTTTCTCCAGCACCTTATGGTGCTCGATTCCGTATTTCGTTTACCCCCGCATTTACAAGTGAGCAGGATGAAAAGTTGCAGGTTAAGGTCGTACCTAATCCTTATCTTATCCGGAATGAATGGGAACGTCACCGCGACTTTCGTAAGTTGAAATTTATCAATCTGCCGTCACGGTGCAAGATATATATCTACAATCTTGCCGGTGACCTTGTAAAGGTTCTCACCCATTACGATACCCGACCGGAGATTGGCGGTGTTCCAGGACGGTTCGGGGGTGACGAAGACTGGGATTTGCTTAACGAAGCACACCAGAAACCTGCCCCCGGTGTATACATTTTTTATGTGGAAGCCGAGGATGGCAGAGCGCAGACCGGCAAGTTTGTTTTGATTTACTAAGGAGGCGTATATGGAACACTGGAAAAAATTGTCAATATTCATTATAGTTTTTGTGGTCGTCTCACCCGGTTTTGCTGCTTTCACCAAAGTTGGTATGGCGGGGTTGCCCTTTTTGAAAATTGGTGTTGGCAGAGGAACCGGAATGGGGGAAGCATTTGTGGCGATTGCGAATGATGCATCGGCGACCTACTGGAATCCTGCCGGTCTTGCACTGGTGCCCAACCGTCAGTTGACTTTAAACCACATTGATTGGGTTAAAGATATCAGTCACGAGTTCATTGCTGCGGTCATTCCGTCTAATTTTGGAAATTTTGGAATTTCGGTTACCGCACTCTCTTTGGGTCAATTTGAAGAGACAACAATCGATGAGTATCAAGGAACAGGTAGAACTTTTAGTGGTGCAGACTTGGCGGCAGGGATTTCCTATGCCCGAATGTTTACCGACAAACTTTGCTTTGGACTTACCGCGAAATTTATCTCGGAAAAAATCTGGGATGTCGGAACGAGTGGAATGGCGTTTGATTTTGGCGTCCATTACAACACCGGATGGCGTAATTTACGGATGGGGATGGTAATTGCCAATTTTGGTCCGGATTTACACTACGCAGGTAGCCAACTCAACTTTACATATAACCCGGACTGGGAATGGCCCTGGACCAGAGAACCCATCCCGGCAACCTACCTTACAGAAACTTTTCCGTTACCGGTTTTGTTTCGCTTGGGGCTTGCCTACGACATTTTTAACAATGATGCGAATACGCTAACTGCAGCGGTTGATTTGAATCATTTCAACGATGTCAATGAAAAGGTAAATATCGGACTGGAATACCGAACCGGTATGTTTGCGCTGCGGGGTGGCTATATACTAAACACCGATGTGAATTACGCGGCGAATATCGGCTGGGAAACCGGAATTTCATTCGGGGCAGGGTTTCGAGTTAAGCCAAATCCCAATTTTGCGCTGGGGCTGGATTACGGATATCGGAATCTTGGTAGATTAGGAATGTCGCACCGTTTGACACTGGGAGTGGATTTTTAGTCGGCAACCGAGCTGGTTTATAGGAACTTAGCAAAACTGTATTAAATTAAAAATCGGAAGTGAGGAGGCAATATGGGTATCGCGTGTTTATGGTTACTGATATCGTTATTAAACTCAACGCCGGATAAAAATGTTGTAACCCTGGAAAGTATCCGGGCATCACAGTCCCTTCTGTGGGGACCGGGGCATTTATTATGGACATTTCAAGGCGTCGATGATGTAGAGTGTGTTGCTCCTTTCTGGGATATTGATGGCGATGGTATAAATGATGTTCTCGCAGAATCTTTTGACGCCGGAACAACTGGACCGGTCCATTTTTTCTGTCTATCCGGTATGTCCGGTGATACAATATGGGCAATCTGGCCTACAGGTGGAATAAGTAACAGTGGTGGTTGGGGCGACCAGTGCGTTGCGGCAGTTCCGGACTTGAATGGTGATGGTTTTGGCGATGCGCTGTTGGGCACCGCATGGGGTGGCAGGACAGTTTTTACCATCAGTGGCAGCGATGGGTCAACTATCTGGTCTTATGACACCTATCAGGATTCAATCGCTTCAGGGTGGGTCTATTGTGTTGCTCCGATGCCCGATGTTGATGGCGATTCTATTTACGAAGTTTTAGCCGGTACCGGTACTTATTGCCAGACCGTTTTCTGCTTTTCTGGCGCCAATGGAACAATCCTGTGGCGTTTTTACGCCGAAGACGCAATTGGTACGGTATGCGCGATTCCGGATGTAAATGGAGATGGCTATGCCGATGTGGTTGCTGGTGCTTGGGGTAATAGCCGTGACCGCCGGGTATATTGTATCAGTGGAAATAGCCGTGGCAATCAACCTCAGGTTCTCTGGTCTTATATTGCCGCCGGTGATGTTTATTGTGTTCGTTCGGTACCAGATGTAAATCACAACGGGGTCGATGATGTAATTGCCTCAACTTGGGGCAATTATGTTTACTGTCTTGAAGGTAGTACCGGACAGTTGATTTGGGCAACAAATATTGGTAGTTACGGGATGCGAGTTGAACTGCTGGGCGATATCAACGGCGATACAGTTCCGGAGGTGATTGTCGGTTCTTGGAATCCTGCGGTGATTGTACTTGATGGGAGGAGTGGCACTCAGTTGTGGCGAACCTCAGTGGGCGATGATGTCTGGACTGTTTATCCGATTGGTGATGTTAATGGCGATGGTTATCCGGATGTTGTCGGTGGTTCCGGTGACGGCAACATTTACTGTTTAAGTGGCAGGGATGGACTGATTATCTGGAATTACGCAACTGGAGGATGGGTAAATTCGGTACGGAGCATCGCTGATGTTAATGGTGATATGCTGGATGATGTAATCGCCGGTAATCAGTATCGGGAATCGCCTGGCTATGTTTACTGTATTGAGGGTGATACTCTGTCATCGGCGATAAAAGAGACAAAGCCGTTGTTAGGAATGGTTATGCTCCTTGGCTCGGGAACAATTTATGACCTAACTGGCAGAAGGGCAAACAAAGTGCGTCCCGGGGTATATTTTTTGATTTCTCATGAAGGAGGCAGAACCGTGCGGCAGAAGTTATTGGTAAGACAATGAGCCGTTCGGTTCTAATTGCCGTTGACAACACCGTAAATCTCAGCCCTGAAGAACAGGCAAAATTTGGTATTGAAGTTTTGCCGATTATTCATGTGACCGGTTTACCTCAAGAGGTCGAGAATCAACTGCGACAGGGAGATTGCCAGGCTTTATATCGGTTACTTTATTCTCCGCAGGGTCGCCGTTTATTTTTGGGAACGCAAGCCGGCAGCTCCTGGGAGATAAAACAGACTCTTGAAGCAATTATTCAGAAATCTGATAGCGATATTATCTGTTTTGTGGTGAGCGGACAGCTTTCGGGCGTGTACGATAACACCCGACAAGCGGTACAGGAACTGAGTAGAAAATATCCCAATCGGATTGTTGTAATAGGGGAACAGGCATTTATTACCCTGGGTATTTTAGCACGGGTTGCGGCAGCATATGCCGCAAAAGGTAAAAGTATCGATGAGGTTATGGATTTTGTTGAGGATAAACTGGACAAAGGTTTTGTTTGTGGTTTCGTGTATGATGTTAGGCGGTTACGGCGCACCGGGCGGGTACCAATACCATACTTACTTACTACCGTGGTTCAGCCGTTTTTGAAGATGTTCCGGTTGTTACCATTTTTTATACTTGAAGGCGAAAAACCGCGGACCATGGCATTGGTACGAAAAAGCCAATTGGAGCGGTTCGTTTTAGACACAATACGGCAGCGGGTGGGATATAAAGAGCCAATGATTGCCCAGGTTTCCTGGACCGGTTCTGAGGTTATGCCTGATGCCGAACGATTAAGAAAAATTATTGAGAGCCAATCGGAGTTTATACTGTCGGAGCCAGTGTTGTTTTACCAGGCGAGCCCGGTAATCGGTGTCCATACCGGAACAGCATTAGTGGCGTTCGGGGTTCTCGGGCTAGGTTACGAGTCGATTTCAACCCCGGTGTTTTTACGATTTCTCAATGAAGTAGAGAAAGAACTTAGAATCTTTCAACAAACGGTAAATGCGATAAATGTTTTCCCGGTCCGAGATGGTGATACCGGTTCGAATTTACTATCGCCATTTAAAGGAGCGGGAGCGAATATTGACGCTTCAATGCCATTCGCACCGATGTTAAAGCAGGTCGCAGTTCGTATTGCCCGAAAGGGCGGTGGTTATTCCGGTGGAGCCATTGGTGCATACTTTCTGGGATTCAGTGAATATGTTGAAAGAAACAACCCAACTGAAAATTTAACGCTTGAGGTACTGGTTAAAGCTTTAAAGGCAGGTACAGACCGGTGTTACGCCTATTTTGGTCGCGAAGCGAAAGAAGGGACAATTCTTTCGGTAATGCGAGCCTGTGACCAGGCGGCACAAAAGGCTTTTGAGCAAAGACCAACACTGCGCAATGTCCTGACCAATGCCTATCTGGCAGCAACAGAAGAACTGCTGAATCCCCGCGTACAGGAGGTTGAAATTTTAAAACAGGAACGGCTGGTTGATGCGGGAGGATTTGGATTCACGCTGGTCATATGGGCACTTTTGCGGACATTGGGTCTATCTCGGGAACAACGAATCCAGACACGGTACCATCTGGTGTTAAAAGAGGTTCGACGCCATGGTGAATTAGCCCAGCGGCTCATTTATCGTCATCAACCACCTGAGTTGCGTGGTTTCTGCGTTGAGGGCTGTGTGCAGGGCGAGGTCGCTGAGGAATTAAATAAAGCGTTCGTTATGCTTGATAACCGTTTGCCCAACCCTAAGATAACTTTTAATGTGGTGGACGGGACAACCCATTTCCATATCCATGTATCTGAAGGTCTGGAGCAGGAGGTGTTGCGGATTGCCGCACGATTCGGTTACGCTACGCCACCTAAACCGCCAACAAGGCTTGCGAAACGGAAACGAGAGATTTATCGTTTTCGATTCGCTCGAGCTTTCCATTGGGTAAGAAAGGTACCAGGGTATGTCGTGCGGTTCTTTGCTAACTGGGTTGCCTACGCGGTACTGTTTCCCATAATGTGGTACCGTGCCCATCACCGGTATCAAACTCTACAGCGGGAGGTGGCAAGGTTGCGTTTGATTCAGCGGGCGTTTGAAAATTATGTCCGGACCGATGGCGGTTCGCTACTTGTTCTTGATTCCGAAAGCACGGTGATTTTTGCTTCTGATTGGATTTACGGAAGAACAATGTCGGAGGCAACCAGTCTGGAAAAAATTTTACCTGCTGATGTCGCACGACGACTGCGAGAAAGTATTGAAGAGGCAATCAGTCAGCGGCGTGAGGAATTGGAATTGAATATCGGACAATTCTGGTTTGATGTTAAGATGATAAGCGGTCCGGGTCTACAGGGTTTTCTTGTTCGTTACGGTTCAACCGCCAAGCGATGATAGTTGTCTATTCCGCATTGGCGCTTTTGGTTGGCTACTTTTTTGGTTCAATACCTTTCTCCTGGCTTCTGGTTCGAGCCTGGCGCGGAATTGATATGCGTAATTATGGCAGCCGCACCGTTTCCGGAACGATGGTTGGCGTGCTCGTTTCTAAACCAGCGGCAGTCTTGGTCGGGATACTTGATATCCTCAAGGCGCTTGTGCCGGTTTTTATAGGTAAGGCTATCGCACCAGAGTCGTTTTTACCATTACTGATTGGCATTGGAGCTTTTATTGGCCATACCTGGCCCGTATGGCTTGGTTTTCAAGGCGGGAGAGGTGTGAGTGTGATTCTTGGTTCTTTGATACCATTATTTCCGATTGGCACTTTATGGATTTTAATTGCGTTGGGATTGGGGAAAATTTTGCGTGCCGGCGCAATAATGGTACTGTTCTTTCTTGCCTTTTTACCTGTTTTGGCTTTTGTGTTCCACAAACCAACAGGAGTAACTATTTTTTGTGCGATACTTTTTTTGCTTACGGTGATTAAACGACTGGAGGCAAATCAAGAGCCTTTGCCCAGAAAAGGGAAAATTGGGGTATTGCTCAGGCGGTTGCTCCTGGACCGGGATATTCTTGATTATCAAAGATGGCTTTCCCGGAGGTTGTAGTAGTCTCAGGCAAGGCTTAGCAACTTTCTAAAAAAGTGGGGCGGAGGTTTTACTCCGCCCCACCATTTGGAATTCTGATTTAACGGGTAAGCACCGTTTTGACCTTGATAGAGGTTTCTGGTGTTGTCAGTCGAACAAAGTAAACGCCATGGCTGAGTTGTCTGCCCGCATCATCAGTACCGTTCCATACTGCGGAGTAACTGCCGGTTGCCATTTTTCCGGAAGCCACAGTTTTAATTGCTCTGCCGGTTGCATCAAACACCTTCAGGTCAACATAACCCTCTTTGGTAATTAACCAGTGGATTGAAGTTGTACGGTGGAACAAACTGGGAGCGACAGCAAGGATTTTACCATTAGCGAGGAGTTTTACGCCATAATCTTCGCTGACCCCTGTAGGCTGGTCGGTAGAGAACTTAATCGCATGTTCGGTAACCCAGGGTGATGCGGCACGGTGATAACTACCATCGAATAGTACCTGGATGTACTTTGTCATTGTCGGGTCCTGAATGCCTACGGTTGCGGAAGTCCCGGGCTGATTTGCGGTGAGGTACTGGAAAACAAACCGGCAGTTGCCGTCTTCAGCAGCAAGGGTTGTGTCATAGAGGATAATCTCGAACTTATCCCACTGTGCTCTGGGACTATAGTAATGTACTGAATCCCATTCGATTATAAAGCAATGGTTGGCGGTATCGTGATAGTACCAGACGCCATTACCATAGGGTGGATACAAATCGTCCCAGTTGGCAGCGAGTAATGGAGGCATTGATGAGTTTGGTAGTGAAGTGTTACTCCAGTTTGTTAACTCTGTATAGCCCGGTGCAATCCAGCCGTTGGAGCAGATGGATATCTGGTTGTAAGACTGGCCATAGAAGATGAAAGGACCAAACGATGGTGGTAGATTTATCTGCACGGTTTGGTCGTCGCTTAAAGTTAGCCTTGTGGCTTGTTGTTGGCTTCTGAGTTCTACCCAGTTGAACTGGGGATGAGGTGGATAAAAAGTATCAACCTCATCAAATGCCCAGTACAGGGGCGGAGTGGAGTTGTCCGGGATTGGGTCAATCAACCGCATTTCACCAACCACAATTGTGAAGGTTGACCGGCTGAAATAGCCGTTGTCCGCATAGATTTTAAGGGTACAGGAGATTGGGGTTTCGGGTAAAATGGCTGGGGAGGCGGTGAGTGTGAAGTGGTCGGTAAAGTTTGTTTGCGAAGCCCCAGCAGGAATTGTCCCGTAAACCGCTGATGAGTCGGGGACAGTCAATCTTGGGTCGCCGGAGCGGAGAACAACTTGAACATTGTAAGCATTGGCCAAGCCTGAGTTGGCAAGGGTCACTTCAAGGTCAGCGGTCTCGCCAGGGTCGAGTTTGCCATTGGGCTGGATTCCCATAGAGTCCTTAACCGTGTTTGTAACAAACTGGATTGCTGGAGCACCAACATAGAATGTAACATATGAAACCCAAGTAGAGTCAAGGGCATCTTTACAGATTAGTGAGCAGGGGATGGCGTAGCGGTTGGGTAGCCCCTGAGCAACGGTCATTGCAAATCCCTGGCTGTTGAACGCTGAGTCACCAGCCGGGATGTTGCCGAAGGTTTTAACCGAGTCGGTGATAGTGACACCGGCGGTGTGGGTGCGAAGCCGAGCGGTAACGCTGTTCGCCTGCACTGTGCCGAAGTTTTTGACCCAGGTGGGAATGCGAAATGATTCGCCAGGGTTGATGATGCCGTCACCATTTCCGCCTGGTGGTGAGTCGTTAATCGAGTGGCGGAGATAGGCAACATACCTGCCAGTAGATATCACGACGATTGAGTCCAGATAAGGGATGTTATTGGCACCGGTGATTGCCAGTTGTAAAAACCCCGGGGTCTGACAGGAGACAAACAGGGTCACTTGGCCTGAAGCGTTGGTGAAGCCACGGGCAAAAGTTTCACCCGGTTTCTGAAGTACAACCATCGCCGATTCCACGGGTGCAAAACTCGGGTTCTGGACGGTGATTGTGACCGGAATGTTGTTGCCGATGTTGATGGTAGCGGGTTTAGTTACCTGAGCGATAAAGGGTTTAGCAGACCAGATAGGGGTTGCGGGCTCACCAAAGAGGGTGCGTTCCATAATTTCCATCCGGTACTTCTGGGAGTCGAGGATAACAGGTACCCAGTAGTCCCTGCCGTAGGAGAGCATTTCACCCTGATGGACCTTGCGGCTGGTGCGGAATTTTAGAAAGCCATAGGCAACGGCATAGTTCAGTTTTTCCGCAACATTTACCCAGCCGGATTCGTAATTCATCATTACACCGATGAATCCGTTGGGCGCGTGGTTGAACATATTTTCCGCAATACAGTCGCCATTCGTAGAACCCCGGTCCCATTGGCCCACATTGCAGCAAACTGCGGTGATGCAGTTGAGACGGTTGGTATTGGTGAGGTTGAGCATCATCTGTGATGTGACATCGCCGTTCAGTTCATAAAGGTCTGGACTGCCGTGGGCAATGACTGAAGTTAGGGTGTAACCAGAGTTGAGAGAGTCGCAATAGCGTTGGGGCGTAGGCTGGACCATACCGCCGGAGTAGTACATCTTAAGGTCAAACCAGGGCGGAGTGGGCGATGCATTGGCAATTGAGTCGTTGTAGTTGTTTGAGAAGGTTACGCCGTTGGGTAAAAGGATTTTATACCACCAATTCCCGGTGGTGTCGGGTGCGGTTTCATAGCGCAGGATTTTGCGGCGCACATTGGCGATTTCAGAAAACTGATTCAGGGTCATCATTCCGACATGGACATCAGCGTAGCCATCAACCGAGTCGGCATTCTCGCCAAAGATGTTGTTGTTGTTTCGGTCCCAGGTTCCATCAAGGTCAGAGAAGTACATATCCGATGCAAAGGTATAGCCGTAAACATAGCAGTTACGATAGTAGTTCGCAGGATAGTCAGGACGGGCAATGAACACATAGATAACACCCCAGGTGGTATCGGCATCTTTAATGAAGTTGCGCATCTTTTCAGCATTGTCTCTGCCCGGATAGGTGTTGCAGATTGATTCAAGGATAGCGATTTTTGAACGCCACCCAAGCCGGGTACGCCAGTCACGCAGCCAGACCAGAGAGTCGGCAAACTGTTGACTGGTGATGATTAGGTGTTCGTATTCACCGGGCTCAAGGAATTGCGAGCCAAAACTTTTTGTCCTTTTGGGCGGGGCAAAACGGTCAACATCCTCGGGATTGAGGACAAGCATCTTGACCTGGTCGCCAAACATCTTAATCTGCATTTCGGTGTAAGCGGGCGTGTGATGTCTGCCGGTTTCGTAGTTAAGTCGCACGGTGATGCTGGTCAGTTGATAAAGTTTGCCTTCAACCGGGTTGTAGCGCACCGGATAAACGAGAAAACTGGCGATGCGGTAGCCGGATTTATTGCCGATATGGGCAAAAGTTGCCGGTTGGGCGGGCCACACCGCATCGCGCGTATATATCATTGGGTCGGGAGGGACAAAAGGCATCGGTTGGTAATCTTTTTTCCACGGAATCGGGTGTTGAACCGGCAGAACTTTATAAGAGCCGGGAACCGGTTGTTCTTTATAGGATACAATTTCAATGTTGGTGACTTCAGCGTCGGCAGGGATAACCATTTGATAGGGCAGGACAGGTAAGTCAGGTTCCCCAAGTCTTCCGGGATGTGCTGCCATCCCGAAGTCTACTTTGGTCCAGCCGTCTTCGGTCTCAATATGGAGGGCATCAACTGGATAGTTAAAACTACGGGTGATACTGCCTCCAAGGGAGACCGCGAATACGACTGCGAGCGTCATTATGACAACATATAGACGCTGCATTATTGTGCCTCCTTTTTGGTTGTTGACATTTATCTCCAGCACGGGGACCTGTAGTATTAAGTCTTTCCGTGCTAATTAAATTGTACACTCATTATATTTATAAGTCAACATCATTGAGCCCGGCAAAATCAATTACAATTATCGGCTGGTGTAATGGGGTTGAGATTGAAGAAAACTTTTACAGATGGGGAAAAGTATCTTAAAATAAAACAATGCTACCGGTTAAATTCAATCGCAGAATTAAAAGAAATACGAATCAGTTGGGATTGGCAGAGAGGATTAGAAATGTCAGGAAATCTGGGCGCCGTCGTAATTACTGGATTACCGTTATTGTTCTTGCGGGAGTTGCGGTAGCAAGTGGTTTGATTTTTGGGCCTAATTTAACAAGCAAAGGTTCGGTTTTTCCCCGCCCGGAAAGTCCTGAACCGGATTATCGTTTGATTGCCGTAAAAGAAATCCGGCTCAACAAATTAAAAGGGATAACGGTTCTGGCACAGACCGCTGTTCAATTGGATGTAGATTCGTTGCGCACGGTCTTGGATTGGGTTTTGTATTCGGTCATTGATGAGTACAATAACCGAAAAAAAGAGCGGGTGCGCGTTGCCTGGGTCTATGTTTACGATGATGGAGGAGAAAATCTGGCACAATGGCGGGCAATGGCAATATGGGTAGACCCCAAATTACCGCCCGGGCTTAAGCCCGCGGCAGCACGAATTGGCGGTGACGCAGTCCGGGAAGGTGCGGTGGAATACGACTTTACCAACCCTTTGAAAGATTTTACGAAAAAGGAGTAGATTAAAAAATGAGATTAATTCGTCCTGTTGTTATTGTGCTGGTTTGGGTGAACTGTTTGGTAGGTTACGGTGGTGTTAGCGTAAGGGCAAACTTCTTTAACCCCAATGGATTGAACAAAAGGCTTACGGAACTAAATCAGATATGGTCGGGTAAAGACAGTTTTCGTCTTCGGTCACCCTGGTGGGGAATAACTGGTCGTGGTGTAAAGGAGGTAAACTCAGTCGCAATTGGCGGTGGCGGTGGAATTTCGTTTGGGGCAGGTGCGGCTGATTCCATTAACGCAAAAATCGGTAGTATGTTCGGAAGTTTCGAAATTGGCTATCCACGATGGTTTAATGGACTTTTGCTTGTAAAACCGGGCGTTGATGTCGAGGCTGGAACCTGGTTTGTTTTTGCCCATTCAATTGAGCCCGGTTATGCAAATTTTACCCGGTGGTTTTTAAACTGGGAACTTTTTGCCTTGCCGAATGTTGAGTTAATGGCGCGGATAACCTTTCAAACAGGGACATTTATTGGTTTTACCGCGAAAGGTGGGTATCAGTTGCCTTTCGTAGGTCCTAACTGGTACGGGAGTGACGCACCACCGGAGTTTTCGATGAAAGGGTTTGTTCTTGACCTTGGCATTATGTTTGGAAGAACGACACCAAGGCCATTTCGAATCTGATAAATGAGGGCAATATTAAGGTATGATTTGGCAGGAGGTGTTGCGGTATGAGATGGTGGTTTGTTTTATTACTGCTGATTTTGCAACCGGTTAATGGGCAGGGTGAAAAAGCATCGATATATGAACAGGGTTGGCTCGGCATAGTTGGGGAAAATATGAGTCCAGCAATGCTTGCGGCACTGGGCATTGAGCACGGAGTTCTTGTCAGTGATGTAATTGAAAACAGTCCGGCAGCAAAGTCGGGCTTTAAAATGGGAGATGTGATTACCGAATTTGATGGTCAGCCGGTTGATGGCATTGACAAATTGCGGCAGATGGTTCTTTCCCGTCCAAATCAGTTTGTTGAAGTCGTGGTGGTCCGTCGATTTAAACGGTTCAAGGTCTCGGTTAAGATAGGAAGACGCCCGGGAGTTAGGCAGGAACGCGATTTGATTCCCGGGTTTAAGTTCCACGATATATATCGCACATTGGTTGAAATCTATAGAAGGCTTGAACCACAGCTACAAACCGGGAAAAGGATGTATCAGCAGTCACTGGATTCAATCCAAAGGGAAATTGAGCGTTTGAAGAATGAACTGGAGGTTCTGCGCCAGAAATACGAGGAGAAAACAGTTGCAAAATAAATATTTTTATGTTTATCGTTGACCAGATGGGTAGTTTTGCTAATGTCAACTGAAAAAGGAGCGATGATGAAAGGAAAAATGTTTTTGCTTTTGGTAACCGGGTTGGTACTGGCAATGCCACCTAAACCCGGATTTAATGGCCCGGTTCCGGTTTTTCCGCCCGGAGTTGAGGTCCCAGGAGAAAACCGGCTTAAAGGCTATGACTTCTGTGAGACGGTCACAATTCTTATGCAGTTCCCGGACAATCTCGCAGATACGGTTGAACATTCCGCCGCGCGTTTCGATTCGATGCTTTACTCCACTGGGGTTTACAATGGCCAACCTTATCGTGCGGGCAGTCTGAACGACTACTTTCTTGAGAATTCTTATGGAAGATATTCCGTGCGGGGCGGTATTGCTGGTAATCGCTGGTTTCTTTCCCGTTACAACTACTCTAGTTACTACGATGGTAATTATATGCTTTCTACAGGCGAATCACTGGCACGGAATAATCTTCAGCAGGTTGACCAGTTTGTTGATTTTCGAGAGTTTGACCTGAATGGTGACGGTTATATTGACGCAATGTTTATGGTGCATGCCGGTGCCGATGGTGCCGATAACGGAGATGTCAACTGTTGCTGGTCGCATGCGATTCCTTATTTTAATTACCGTACGAACGATGGGGTGACAATCAGGGGTGTAACAAATGTGCCGGAATTCGCCATGGTTACTGAAGCCCGCGAAACAACCCTTTGCTGCATTGCGGTGATGTGTCATGAACTTGGGCATCTTGTGGGCCTTCCTGACCTTTACGATTATACGCGTAACTCCTGGGGGGTTGGTTACTGGGGTTTGATGGGATACGGTGCGTGGGGTGCGGGCGGAAATACGCCCTGGAGCCCATCTCATATGGAGGCATGGAGTAAAGTTGAAGCCGGTTTTGTAACACCGATTGTTTTAACGCATGACACATACAATTTACGGATTGTGGATGTAGAGACGAATCCGGTCGTTTACAAGGTGTGGCGTAACGGTTTAAACCGTGACACCTGTTTTTATCTTGAAAATCGGCAGAAGAAGGGGTTTGATGCACCCTTACCCTGGTCCGGGCTTCTCATCTGGCACATTGACCCAGCAGCAGGCTCAATGCATAATGTTGTTGACCTTGAGGAGGATTCAACCTATCATCTGGACCACGGGAACGGGGTTCGGCCGGACCCGCACATATATCATGAGGCTTTAGGTGACAGTTCTGACCCTCTGCCTGGAATCTGGAATCGTAGGATTTTTGACAACTGGTCAAATCCATCGAGCCGGTCCCGAAATGGTCGACCGACCTATGTTAGCATTCGGAATATCGAAGAAGTTGGCGATACAATCGTCTGTGATGTGACCTTTGATTCGACTCAGGTTGGAATTGAAGAAAAGGTGCAATCACACTCGGTAATCAAGGCAACACCAAACCCATTTTTAAACCGCACGCTGATTGAGGTCAATTGTGAGACGCCGGTTTTGCTAACAATCTACAATTCAGCTGGTAAGCGAGTACATCAGGCGCTCGTTCAGGGTCGTTTTATGTGGGATGGTAGGGATGAACAGGGGAAGGCTCTGTCCGCGGGCGTTTATTTGATGATAATAGAGGATGGGTTTTTGAGGGCAAATTACAAACTTCTTCGCCAGCGTTAAGGGGGAAAGATGATGAGGTCGATACTTTTTTTATTCCTTGTTATTGGGTCTGTTTTCGGGAAGGAGGTAAAAAAACAGGATAGTGTGCAGGTGCTTTTTCCAAGAGTTCTTCATCAGGCACTGGAAATTCAGGGAATGAAAGAGAAGGAACTGGGGTTTTATAAATTCTGGGCGGTGGACAGTTTTTTTCGCCTGAAAATTGTTGAGCGCTTGCTTTCTCAACCGCTTGAAGTTCCCACTTATGTTGAGAGCAGCGCGCGTAAAGTGGAAAAGTTATCCCGTGCACCCGTGGCATTGATTATCGAGGAGTATCGGGCAACTGATTTACATATAACTGATGCTGATACCGTTAAAATTGGTCGGGAGATAGTCCGACGGGAGAGAGCGCTGTTTCAGCCGGGAAATGGGGAGAAATTGATGCGCGCGGTTAATACCATCCTTGCCAGTTTTGCGATAGGGGACAGTTTTTTAAAACAGGCGCTCTGCGCGATATCTGAGCGGGAACTAAACATTTTACTGGGTGAGGCGCCCAACTTCTGGAAAGATGAAGATGATACACTGGAAAAGGGGTTTAGTGGTATCCTGCATCGCGAGTTTGGCAGGGAATATGACACCAGTTTGCAGGTGAAATCAGAAACACTGTTAGCCTATGCGCGCAAACTTGACCGGCAGGCACTGGCATTTGCCGGTATCGCAGTAACGATGGGAGCGACTCGAGCGATGCAGTTATTAAAAGATGAGATGGCGGAGGAGAAATATTACAAAGACAGTTTGAAGGTGTTTGAGACCAGATGGGGAAGGGTGATTATTGGTACCGATGGCGATGATGTTTATCAGGATGATGCCGCATTAATTATTGACCCGGGAGGTGATGACCGGTATTTGAATCGTGCCGGAGGGGCTATCGGGGTTTTAGATAACCCTTTTTCGGTGGTAATTGACCTTAAAGGTAACGACCTTTATCAAACGCAAAAACTTTTTTCTCAGGGAGGGGCGCTTTTCGGATGCGGTGTGCTGTTTGACCTTGCCGGTGACGATGTTTACCGTTCACGGCACTACGCTCAGGGTGCGGCGATTTTCGGCACCGGGGTGTTGTGGGATGTTTCCGGGCAGGACATCTATGATGCCGGATTCTATGCCCAGGGTGCGGGCCATTACGGTGTCGGGCAGTTAATTGACAATCAGGGTAACGATTGCTATCGGGCTTTCTGCTATTGTCAGGGTTTTGCTGGAACCTGGGGTTATGGGCTTCTTGCTGAAGTTACGGGTCAGGATTTGTACTATGCAGGTGGCAGATACCTTCATGAGCCACTTTTACCCCGCGAGTTCAGGTCCTTTGCTCAAGGGTTTGCGATTGGTGTCCGACCGGACGCCAGCGGTGGTATCGGTTTTCTATGTGACCTTAAAGGTAACGACTTTTACAACGCCGAGGTGTTCTGCCAGGGAACAAGTTACTGGTACTCATTGGGTATGCTTTACGACGGCGAGGGTTTTGATCACTACACAGCGGCTCAATACTCCCAGGGTGCCGGAATTCATTTGTCGGTTGGTGCGTTAATTGATGCAGAAGGAAATGACTCATACTTTTCACGATTGGGTCCTTCACAGGGAGAAGGGCACGATCTTTCGGTTGGGGTGCTCTTTGACTACCAGGGTGATGATGGTTATTATGCATCCGGTGGTCAGGGTATCGGTTTAACTAATTCGGTTGGACTTTTCCTTGATGCCGATGGTCAAGATTGGTATATGACTTCCGAGTCGTTGATCGCCCAGGGAAGTTCCAATTGGGCACGGGGGTTCGGCGGTATCGGACTGTTTATTGACCTTGCGGGTAAAGACCAGTATCCCGCGGGTAATATTGCGGCGAACAAAAAATGGTGGACAAAAGGCACTTACGGTTCGGGGATTGACCTTGACCGCCCGGCAACGGTTATTGACTATGAACCAGATGTCGACACTTCGGAGGCAAGTATCGATTCTGTGATTACCGCACCGGTGGAAAGTGTGTTTAAAACGGCATCGGTCTGGGCGGTGGGCAATGCGCGTAAAAAGGTACTCAGGGCACGCAAGGAATTGATTCGCCTCGGCGCAAAGGCGGTACAGTATATCTATGAACATAAACTGGATACAAAGGATGGACTGGAATCAGAAGCGGTACTGGCACTGGTTAAGGCGGTTCCGGAAACGGCAAAACCTTACCTTTTAAAAGGGTTGCGGGATGAGAGATTTCTGGCGCGTCAGAACTCCGCTTACTGGCTGGGTGAAATTGGGAAGAGTGCGCGCGATGTGGTCGATTCAATTCTTTTGGCACTTAAGGAAGGGCGTATTACCCCAAGGCGGGGCGTTTATGCCCTGGGGAGTATCGGCGACTCCACAGTTGTGCCACAGATTCTCTATTTACTGAAAGATACATTTGAAGTATCAAGAATTGTTACCGCGGAGGCTTGTGGCAAATTGAAAAATCCGGTGGCGATTCCCGCCTTGATTGAGGCGTTAAGCGACCCGTTTTTTACGGTGCGCAGCGCGGCGGAAGCAGCCTTGGTGTCAATCGGATTGGTAAGTGTCGACTCAATTCTTAGCCACCTGGACCGGTTGACACCTCCAGCACTGGGGCACGGGATAAGAACTTTGAATCAGATTGTCACGAAACTTGACACGGTGATCAGTGAAGAGATGAAAAACCGCTGCCGGCAACAGACCATTGATTATCTACATCATCAAGACCCATTTGTCCGATTGTGTGCGGTTGAACTGCTGGCAAAGATGCGGGACGAAACGGTGGAAAAAGCGTTAACTACGGCACGGCTCAAAGAAACGAACCAATTTCTTCTTTCGGTCTACCGCCAAATCTTCGGAGAGGATAAATAACGGAATGCAAAACTTGACCGGGTGAATTTTAAATGTTAAGATTTTAATAGAGTGCTGTACATCCAGACACTTGACCTGCGTGGTTACATCGACCCGGACCGGATTTTCATCGGCGAAGGTCGGGGAGAGTGCGGACTTGCCCTTCACCTGCCGATTAAAAATTATGTTGCCGGTGCGGACCCAACAACTGACTATTCACTGATGATTTCAATCGCGAACGATTTGATTGAATTCCTGATGTACAAACGAGCAGCGCGCGGACCTCAAGTCTGGGATTACAATCCGGAAAAGGCGGTTGAAGTTTACAATGTTTGTGGTGACAATGTGTCGACAAGCGGCATCATCATTGAGGACAAGAACTATCCCACCGGTGCGAAGTTGCAGGTTTTTCTTGATAAAACTTTCGGCGTAAACGAAGTGGCAATCCGCTGGAAGGCACAGATGGTCGGTGACGAACGGTTACTCTCCGACTACGAAGCCTATCTCAAAGAGTCACTGACCAGCGAGCAGGTTGCTTCTGAACGGCAACCTGAGTGATTGATTGGTTTTTTGCTTTTAAGAAATCCGGCAACGGGAAAGGTAGATAATGGTTACGCTTCGGGAAGTGAAAAAGGACCCAGAGGCTAAAGCCCTAATTACCGAAGCGGACCGGCAACTGGCAATCCTGGGATACACCGAACACGGTCATCGCCACGCGCGGCTTGTTGCCAAGAATAGCCGTTCAATTCTCATTCAGCTGGGCTACGATGAAAAGGTTGCGGAGTTAAGTGCTATTGCCGGTTATCTCCACGATATTGGTAATGTTGTGAACCGACAAGCCCACGAACGTACCAGTGCATTGCTGGCGCGGGAAATCCTTGTGCGACTGGGAATGGAGTTTGGCGAGGTTGCTCAGATAATGGCGGCGATTGGCAATCATCATGAGGAAGGCGGTAATCCTGTATCCGAAATAGCGGCAGCGCTGATTCTTGCCGACAAAGCCGATGTGCACCGCAGTCGAGTGCGAAATCCGGCATTGATAAAATTTGATATCCACGACCGGGTTAATTTTGCTGTTAAAAAATCGACACTAAGCGTTGACAGTGTAAATCACCGAATTGTTTTTGACCTGCACGTTGACACGGGTATTGCGCCGGTTATGGAGTATTTTGAGATTTTCCTCAGCCGGATGCTCATCTCCCGCCGTGCTGCCGATTTCCTCCGCTGCCGTTTTGAACTGGTAATAAACGGCACAAAGTTAGTTTAGAATTTAACTTCTTACAGGGCTGTATTGTCGCACAAACCTGACAGTTAAACGGTAAATCTGTATCCTACAGAGAGTGGAAATGGTATGTAACCACCAACTGTCAGAGTACCATGGATACACAACTGGGGTAAGAATCCAAGGTGGTATATGAGACGGTTTAAAAAAATTGCCTGAATTGTAATTCACTGAATAATTGCTGATAGAGATTTAGAGATAACCATATTGATTTTCAATAAGATAGAGCATTAAATGGTGTACGATATTAACTTCGGGGTGTTTGCAAGGGTGGTAAAAGAGATAGTGAACTGAAGGGTGTTGAAGGCTATCCCTAGAATTGTCCCCGGACAGTGGAGGGTATGGAATTTTGTCACTTTCTGTTACTCTTTCGTATATATACAATGAGCAAAAGAGGAGTCCAAACACTGATGACATTAACCGGCGGGCATTGAATGGAGGTAGATGCGGTTTACTTTCGCAAAATTAGCCCGATTGTAATTGACAATTTTCTATGCCATCGTATGCTAAATGTTAATGGGAAGTCAGATAAGGCCGGACAGTTTAATTTTCCTCGGTTCTGGTGGCGCGAGGATTGTCATCGCAAAGCAGGTACGGGCTTCGGGCGGCATCTGGTTTATACTCGAAAACACCCAGTTTATTGTTGACCCCGGTCCGGGCGCGCTGGTCCGGGCAACCAGCAGTCGGCATAAACTTGACCCGACGAAACTTGCGGCAATTATTTTGTCCCATCGCCACCTCGACCATTCGGCGGATGTCAATGTTTTAATTGAGGCGATGACGATGGGAGGAACTGAGCCCCGCGGCAAACTTTTTGCTCCTCAGGATGCACTCGAGGGTGATGACCCGGTGGTTCTCCGTTATCTGCGGGCATTTCTTGAAACAATTGTTGTTCTTAAAGAAGGCGGGCAATATCAGATTGGTCCGGTTCGATTTACCTGTCCGATAAGGCATCGGCATCGCGGTGAGGTTTATGGATTCAAATTTGAAACCACCCGATTGTCAATTTCTTACATCGCCGATACCGCATACTTTCCGGAACTGGCAAATCTTTATCGTGCCGATGTTGTAATTTACAATGTTGTCCGGTTTACGCCATCTACCCTGGACCATCTTCACTTTCCTGAAGTTGAAGAGTTGATAAAAACGATGAAGCCGAAACTGTCGATAATGACCCACTTTGGAATGACAATGATTCGCGCCCACCCCTGGAAACTTGCCCGAGATTTAAGCGAACGCACAGGATGTGCGGTTTTAGCCGCTGAAGATGGAATGTTGGTTGACCTCGGGAAGTACCGAAGAGAAGATGAATAGAAAACCGGTTTTACCGCTTCCGGAGGAGGTCGTACGCCGAATTGCGGCGGGGGAGGTGATTGTACGACCGGCCTCGGTGGTCAAGGAGTTAATTGAAAATTCAATTGATGCCGGGGCAAAGCGAATCAGGTTAGAGGTAAAAGCGGGGGGGAAAAATTTAATACGAGTTGTTGACGATGGTATCGGAATGAGTCGCGATGATGTCCGGCTGGCGGTGGCAAGGTACGCGACGAGTAAACTTAGTTCCGTGGAAGACCTGACAAGAATTGAGAGTTACGGTTTCCGCGGCGAGGCTCTGGCATCAATTGCCGCGGTCAGCCGAATGACGATTGAAACCAATATTGATGAAACGCAAGCTGGAACGCGCCTGGAAGTTGAAGGCGGTGAAATAAAAGAGATTGCTGAGGTTGCTCACCCTGTTGGCACTACAGTAACCGTTAAGGCACTCTTTTTTAATTTGCCAGTACGCCGGGCTTTTTTGAAATCAGAAAATTACGAGTTACGAATGGTAACGGAGGTGTTTCGCAACTATGCGATAGTTTTTCCGCAACTGGGGTTTGAGTTAATAAGCAACGAACGTTTGGTAGCGAACTTACCGCCAGTGAGTTCATATCGAGAGCGCTTGTTCGGGCTGTTTGACCGCAAGGTGGTCGAGGGAATGGTGGAATTTCAGGTCGACAATCCGATGCTCACATTGCACGGATTCTTTTCCGACCCGACCCAGGTGAAGGGTTTTTCCGATGTTCAGGTTGTGATTTTCAACCATCGACCGGTCCGGAGCCAGGTTGTTGCCCGGGCGGTTTACGATGGTTATGGACCGATGCCTTCGGGTCATCATCCCAATTTTATCGTTTTTATTCAGACCGACCCGGCGCGGCTTGATGTCAACATTCACCCAACAAAACAGGAGGTGCGGTTTGCAGATGAGCGTTTCCTGTTTGATTTTATTTCGGAAGCGGTGCGTAAGGGACTCGGGATTCAACGCCGGGCACAACTGGAAGATACCGGGCTGTTTAATCAAGAAATAATCACCCGAGATGATGCGGTGCCGGGTGAATTCTGGCAGTTACACAACAGTTATATCTTTGCCCAGGTGGCATCGGGGTATGTGATTGTTGACCAGCATGCAGCACACGAACGGATTATTTTTGAAGAACTGCTCAACAACCGTCAGAATGTGAAACCCCAGGGGTTGCTTTTTCCGATAACTATCGACCTGAACGCCGATGAGTTTGAAGCCTATGAACGAATTAAGGGAAAATTGCGCCAGATGGGAATGGAGACAAAAATTTTCAGCGGGAGAACGGTTGTCGTGGAGAGCGTTCCAGCCGGTTCGTTTATGGGGAAAGACGAAATCAGGGAGTTTTTTGCCGAACTAACTAAAACCAGTTTGGAAAAAGCAACGCTCGAGCAGGAACTGGCAAAACTTTTTGCCTGTAAAGGCGCTGTCAAAGCAGGCCAGCGTTTGACGCAAGAAGAAATGGTATCACTTATCAACCGGCTTTTTGCCTGCCGGGAACCGTACTTTTGCCCTCATGGCAGACCGGTAATTATCAAAATTACGCTGGAAGATTTGGACCGGAGGTTCGGCCGAACTTGAGGGTTCTTGTTTTAACCGGACCCACAGGCGTTGGTAAAACCGAGGTGGCGGCAATTCTCGCGAAAAGGTTCGGGATTGATATAATTTCAGCGGATTCGAGGCAGGTTTACCGTTATCTTGATATCGGTACGGCAAAACCCTCCGCTGCACTCCGGAAGGAAATAAGGTTTCATTTGGTTGACTGTGTTGAGCCGAACCGGCTCTATTCGGCAGCCGACTTTGCCCGGGACGCATTGAAGATTATGAGAGAGTTGAGAACCAGGGGGCGTGGTTTTATTGTCGTTGGTGGTAGCGGTTTTTACCTGCGAGCGCTTTTTCGCCCCCTTTTTGATGTCCCGAAGTACGACCCGAATTTGCGGGCGCAACTAAGTGCAACTCCGCTTCCCGAACTTTATAAAAAGTTGCTGGAAGTTGACCCGGAACGGGCAAAGCAAATTCATCCCAACGACCGGCAACGTGTGATTCGGGCACTTGAGATTTATGAGTTAACGGGTAAGAAATTTTCGGAACTGACGGCTGAGAAGCAGAAGAGTGCCGAGTTTATTCCAGTTTATGTGGTGCTAAATATGGAACGAAAACGTCTTTATAGATTAATTGAAAAGCGTTTTGACCAGATGATGGCGCAGGGACTGTTGGATGAGGTGCGAAGACTCAAAGCGATGGGGTTGAATCAGAACAGTTATGCCACCAATGCCTATGGCTATATAGACCTGTTCCGGTATCTTGATGGTGATTTGAGTTTAGAAGAAGCGATTTCCCAGGCAAAAAGCAAGACCAAGGAGTATGTCCGGCGTCAGTTAACCTGGTTCCGCGGGCTAACAGATGCCATTTGGCTGGAACTTACTACGCCGCCGGAAACGGCTGAGAAGCTGGCACCGCTATTACTTGACCTCTTAAAGAATAAACATTAGCCTTAAATGAAATGATAATGGAAAGGAGTGCAAATTGAAAAAGATTGCAAAGTTTACATCAGAATCGGTCGCTGAGGGTCATCCGGATAAACTTTGTGACCAGATTTCCGATGCGGTGTTGGATGAAGTGCTGCGTCAAGACCCCCGGGGGCGGGTTGCGTGCGAGACATTTGTGACTGTCGGGATGGTTCTGGTTGGGGGCGAAATTACTACCAGCGCCTGGGTGGACTTAGAACAATTGGTACGGCGCGTTCTGCGCGAAATAGGCTATGTAGACAGTAGTTGTGGATTGAACGCCGACAGTTGCGCAATTTTGAATGTGATTGGTCGCCAGTCACCCGATATTGCTCAGGGGGTCGACACCGGTGGTGCTGGTGACCAGGGAATGATGATTGGTTATGCGTGCCGTCAAACCGAAGAACTGATGCCGTTACCGATTGTTCTTGCCCATCGGCTGGTAGAACGCCTTGCTGAAGTCCGGAAAAAGAAAATTCTGCCGTATCTCCGACCTGATGGTAAGGCGCAGGTGACCGTTGAATATGAAGATGGTTTACCGCGGCGCATCGACAGTGTCGTACTTGCCGCCCATCACGATGAGACGATTCTCGACCGTACGGGAACGAAAATTACTCAAAAGGCTCGTGCCGAAATCATCGATGTTGTTGCCAAACCAGTTTTACCCAAAGAGTATTTGGACCGCCGGACCAAATTCTTTGTCAATGAGACCGGTAAGTTTGTGATTGGTGGTCCGCAATCTGATACGGGAATGACGGGAAGAAAAATCATCGTTGATAGTTATGGGGGGTGGGCGCGGCATGGTGGTGGTGCGTTTTCCGGAAAAGACCCAACCAAGGTGGACCGTTCGGGCGCTTATATGGCACGCTATATCGCCAAAAACTTGGTTGCGGCTGGTGTCTGCGATGAAGTGGAAATCAGACTGGCTTACGTTATCGGAAAACCAGAACCGGTGGACATTTCTGTTGATATGATGGGCACTGGGCGTGTTCCTGAATCAAGGGTTCAAGATGTAATCAGAAAAATTTTCCCTCTTACGCCCAAAGGTATGATTCAACATTTGAAACTACGCCAGCCAATCTACCAGCCGACGGCGGTGTTTGGGCACTTTGGTCAGAAGCCCCGCATCGTAAAGGACAAACTATCGGGCAAAACTTTGGAGCTCTTCACCTGGGAAAAAACCGATATGGTTGTTGATGTTAAATCGGCACTTGGTTTATAGAAAGGAGTTAAAATGAAATTCAAAGGGGTCGAGTATGATGTCCGCGATTTGAATTTGGCGGCAAAAGGTAGAAACAAGATTGAATGGGCAGCGCAGTTTATGCCCGTGCTAAAGATGGTGCGGGAGCGGTTTGCTAAAGAGAAACCACTTAAGGATGTTCGAATAAGTTGTTGTTTACATGTGACTTCAGAAACTGCCAATCTTGTTCTAACATTAACCGCCGGTGGTGCGCAGGTCCGGCTTTGCGCTTCAAATCCGCTTTCCACTCAAGATGAAGTAGCAAGCGCGCTGGTAAAAGAGGGGATACCGGTCTTTGCCATCAAAGGTGAAGACCGCAAGAGTTATTATCGTCACATTGAGCAAGCCCTTGCCCATCAACCTCAGATTACTACCGATGACGGCGCTGATTTAGTTTCCACTTTACACAAGAAGGGCGGCGCAATTGTTCAGGGTGTGCTGGGCGGCACTGAAGAAACGACCACTGGAGTTATCAGATTACGCAGTATGGAAAAGGATGGCGTACTGCGGTATCCAATCATTGCGGTGAACGATTCGTATACGAAATTTATGTTTGACAACCGCTACGGAACCGGACAGTCTACGCTCGATGGAATTTTAAGAGCCACCAACATCCTATTTGCCGGTTCTACAGTCGTTGTCTGTGGTTATGGCTGGTGTGGTCGCGGGTTAGCCGCAAAGGCACAGGGGCTTGGCGCCGAGGTGATTGTAACCGAGGTCGACCCGATTCGCGCCCTTGAAGCACGAATGGACGGATTCCGGGTGATGAGACTTATTGATGCCGCACCCCTGGGTGATGTTTTTGTTACCGTTACGGGCGATGTTAATGTGATAGACCGGGCACATATTTTGAAAATGAAAGACGGCGCAATCATCTGTAACGCCGGTCATTTTGATGTTGAAATCAACCGGCGGGCGCTGGAAGCGCTTACCGTCAAGAAAAGGGAACTCAGGCAGTTCTGCGTTGAGCATTTGTTGACCAATGGTAAAAAGGTGATATTACTTGCTGAGGGCCGACTCGTTAACCTCTCAGCGGCTGAAGGACACCCGGCGATGGTGATGGATTTATCTTTTGCCAACCAGGCTCTGGCAATTGAGTTTATATACAAAAATCAGGGGAGATTAGCGCCACGCGTTTATAAACTCCCGGATGAACTCGACCGGAAAATTGCTGAACTAAAATTGAAGACAATGGGTATTAAAATAGACCGACTTACCAGGGAACAGAAAAAATACATATCATCCTGGCAGGAAGGCACCTAAGCCCAGCAGACACACAAAGGGTTAACGATTGGTTCAATGTATAGAATCGACGATACTTAGCGGATAATTTAGTTAAAGATTCTTACTAACGGAGCCGAAAACGAGGACCTTTGCCCGAAGAAAGTTGTCGAGCCAGCAGGCGTGCCTGCTCAAACTCTTTAAGCAGACGATTAACATCACTAACGCTTGTTCCTGAGCCCGCGGCGATTCTGCGCCGCCGGGAACCGTCGATGATATCAGGATTTTGTCTTTCTTCTGGGGTCATTGACTGAATAATCGCCTCAATTTTAACAAACTCCCCTTCGTCAACATCAATGTTACTTGCGCCGGGAACCAGGGACAGTAGTTTGGAGAAAGAACCCATCTTTTTGACGGTCTTAAGTTGATTTAAAAAATCCTCAAGATTGAATTTACCCTTGAGAAACTTTTCTGCCATCTGACGCTGCGTACCTTCGTCGGTGGCGCTTTGCACCTTTTCAGCGAGGGTCTTAATGTCACCCATACCGAGGATGCGCGAAGCAAGTCGGTCGGGATGGAACTCTTCGATATCTTCCAGCCTTTCGCCGGTTGAAATAAAATAAATTGGTAGACCGGTTACCTGGCGAACCGATAGTACCGCTCCACCCCGGGCGTCGCCATCAAGTTTAGTAAAGCAGCAACCGGTCAGGGTAAGTCGGGCTTTGAATTCCGCTGCCTGATTCACCGCATCCTGGCCCACCATTCCATCAAGAACGAGCAGTGTCATATCCGGTTTAACTTTCTCTTCTACCATCTTGAGTTCATTCATTAACTCTTCTTCAATATGCAGTCGTCCAGCGGTGTCAAGGACCAAGAGTCCATTACCCTTCTGTCGGGCATACTCCTGCGCTCTCAGACAGGTGGTGATTACATCTTTTTCTACGGGATAAAAGTCACAGTTAACGCGGCGAGCAACACTCTGCAACTGCTCAGCAGCCGCAGGCCTTTTCGGGTCACAGGCAACGAGGAGCGGTTTTCGACTGCGATAGCGAAAGGCAAGTTTTCCAGCAAGAGTTGTTTTGCCTGTACCCTGGAGCCCAACCAGACTGATTGTCGATGGACTTTTTTTCAGTTCAAACTTTGGGCTACTACCTCCCAGAAGTTTCACCATTTCCTGGTAAACGACATAGGTGATTAATTCGCCTGGTTTCAAACTGGCAGTGATATCTCTCTCTTTAAGCTGGGTTTCCACTCCCCGAATAAATTGCCCGACTACTTTGTAGTTTACATCAGCCTCTAAAAGAATGGTGCGTATTTCACCCAGGGTTCGGGTAATTTCGGTGCTGCTTAATTTACCCCGGCCAAGAAGTTTGCGCTGGAGTTCAGTGAGTTTCTGAGTCAGTACTTCAAACATTTCAATTGACGTACGGTTTGGGTGTAATCGTTGCTTTTGAAGATTGCGCTGCCCGCAATGAGCATATCGGCGCCGGCTTCGATGACTGCCTGACAATTTGCCGGGCAGATGCCACCATCAACAGAAATGGTAAAATTAGTCCGGGTTTCGGTTCTTAGTTCACGAACTCTTTTGATGCGGTTGAGCGATTCAGGAATAAATTTTTGTCCGCCTAATCCCGGGAAAACGCTCATTATCAAAACATCATCAATTCGGTCCAGCAAAAAGGATATTTTCTCGATGGGTGTGTTGGGATTAATAGAAACGCCCGCCTTTTTGTTCGCTGCAGTAATAATGTCGATACAGAATTCAGGTTTATCGGTCGCTTCGACATGGAAGATAATATAATCAGAATAGGGGAGGAACTTTTCAATGAGCGTTTCTGGTTTAATGACCATAAGATGAGAGTATATCGGAACTGATGAGATTTTGTGCACCGCTCGGACAATTGGCAGTCCGAAACTGAGATTGGGAACAAAGTGACCATCCATTATATCAAGATGTAAGGCATCGATGCCAGCGTTGAGCACGGCACGTACCTCCTCTTCAAGGTGCAGAAAGTTGCAGTCGAGAATCGAGGCGGAAATCTTAATCATCTTTTCTGATTACTGGTGTTCGAATCCTGGACGACAATCAAGTTAACCGTATCACCGCTACACACCGCCATACCTTCTTCCGGATACTGAAAAAGCACCGTGCCCAGAGGTTCATTACTTGAGGCTGGTTTAATTCCACCCAGGATAAGGCCATGCGAGGCAATAATACCCCGGGCGGTTTCTATGTTCAGGCCGACCAGATTAGGCATTGGAAACATACCCGTTTTGGTTGAAACCGATATAACCACCTCGGTTCCCCGGCGCACTTCGGTTCCCGCGGGGGGAAATAGCGTAACAACCCTTCCGGCAGGAACTGTTGCGGTGCGAATTGACTCCACGCGCGCTACAACAAAACCTGAACGTTCCAGCGCGGTTATGGCATTAGCAAGCGGTAGACCTTCGAGGTTAGGGATGCGAACTTTACTCACACCAGCACTAATTTCAAGGTCAACCTCTCGACCAATTTTTACGCGCCTTCCGGCTCTGGGATATTGCCCGCATACACGGTTGACAGGAACCTCTGCGCTGGGAACAGTTCGGATTTCACCTTTTTTTAACCCTGATTTCACTAGCAGGCTTTCCGCCTTTTCCGGCGTCAATCCCATTAGGTTGGGAACCGCCACCTCTTTTCCTTTCTGGACGAGCAGCGGCATCAGGATGCTAACTATTCCCCCAATAAGGGCAAAGATCGCCAAGAGTAGCAAAAGGTTAATGAAAATACGCAAAGGTTTTTTAGATTTCTTCATAAGTTCATCCCAGCATTTCACCCGTTAAAGGGCGATAGCCATTGCGGAAATCTTTCCCGGTTAAGACCTTTTTTCCTGCCGGTTTTAACGATAACAGTTCAAGCAAATCTGTCCCCGTAGCAACTACCAGACCGGGTGTTTCGTTAATAATTGTACCGGGTGCGACTTCAGCTTTTCTGTTGAGAAGACGGGAACGAAGGATGATCAGTTCACGGGAACGAAAATGGGTCACGGCACCTGGCTCGGGTGATAGGGCGCGAATCTGATTGTGAATTTGTTGAGCTGATTTCCGCCAGTCAATAATTCGGTCTGCCGGGGTGAGCTTCGGGGCTAAGGTGGCAAGGCTGTGGTTTTGCGGCTGACTTTTAAGTTTACCCTCTTTCATTTCCACCAGTGTTGTATAGGTTAAATCGGCACCTAACCGGGCTAATCGCATTTCCAGTTCTCCCGCCGTTTCTTCTGAATCAACTTCTACCCGGACCTGGTTCAAAATGTCACCAGAATCAACCCCTTTATCCATTCTGATAACTGTGATACCTGACTCGGTGCAACCATCCATTAATTGACGAGGAATTGGTGCGGCGCCTCGGTAGCGAGGAAGCAGGGAAGGGTGTAGATTGATGAATCCGTATCGGGGCAAATTCAGCAGCGGTTCCCGTAATATGAAACCGTAAGCGACAACAACACCACAGTCTGGTGTATACTGACTCAATATTTTTACGAAATCTTGACTGTTGGGGTTTTCGGGCGTTAACACCTTGAGGTTCAGTTCCCGGGCAGCAATTTCCACCGGAGAAGGAGTAAGCTTCAGACCTCTACCTTGAGGACGAGGCGGAGTGGTTACAACCGCAACAATTTCAAATCCATTCTGATGAAGTAGTCTTAATGTGGGTATTCCAAAAGTCGTGGTGCCGAAGAATACTATTCGCAAAACTGGCGCTCCATTTCTTCGAGTTGTTTAAGTTTTGAAGCGAGAAGTTGCCGACGTAGTTCGCTGATGTGGTCGATAAACAAAATACCCCTTAAATGGTCAATCTCATGGACAAGGGCGCGTGCCAGAAGACCTGAACCTTCCATTTCCAGAGGTCTACCTTCGGCAGTAAAACCTCTTATCCGGACAAACTCGGGGCGGGGAACAATTTCGTAAATGTCCGGCAAAGACAGACAGCCTTCTTCTTCCTCGACCTTTCCCTCGGTGGCGACAATTTCCGGATTTATGATGCAAAGTGGGGGCTGGTCTAAATTGCAAGCCTGAGGATTCAGGGCAAAAATTGCTGATGGGACGCCAATCTGATTTGCCGCCAGGCCAACACCGTCTTTTTTTATCATAGTGATTAGCAGGTCCTGAATGAGTCGTTCAAGATGCTGGTTGAATTCAGTTATCGGTTGGGCAACAGTCCTTAATACCGGGTTTCCGTAAAGGACGACTCTTCGGCATTTTCCATAATCCTTCATATTAGGAAAATCACTCATCGATGACACCTGGCTTGCAAGTTCTAACGCTGTTAATTATTAATTTGCCGAGCCCAGTTTATAAGCGATGGCACCTTTTTCAACTTCGATTTCAGTTCCCTCCGCCACTTTGACCATAAATGTATTTTCTTTAACATTTGTGATTACACCAAGGATACCTGAAGCGAATACCACCCGGTCACCTTTTTTAAGGCTGGCAATCATCTGCTGATGCTTTTTCTGACGCCGTTGCTGGGGCAGAATCATCAAAAAGTAGAGTACCACAACTATTAAAATTAGTGGCAAAAGGCTCCCGAACATCCCCAAGCCTCCAGCAGGCTGTGGTGCAGAGCCACTTCCAGTCTGAGCAAATGCCATTTCCAACACTTATCCTCCTTTGGTTTTTTCTTTCAAATAAAGGCGGTTTTTATAAATGTAATCCGCCACTGCTGTTGGTATAAGATAACAAACTGATGCCCCTTTGGCAAGTCGTTCTCTAATTAAGGTGGCGGTTAATTCCACCGGAATTACATTGAGAAAAATTATATCACGCGGTTTGTGTCCCGGCAGGAGTGAAGGTCGACGCACACCCGGCCGACTCATAATCACCAGTTTTGCGATTTTAGTAAGTTCTAAAGGTTTGTGCCAGCGTCCAATTGAATGGTACTGGTCGTAGCCCAAGAGAAGGTAAAGATGCGCCTGAGGAAATAGTATGCGGAGGCGGGCTAATGTCTGGATTGTATAAGAAGGTCCCGGATGGTTCGCTTCAATACACGAAACTGTAAAAAAATGATTGCCCGCAATTGCCCGCCTAACCATTTCAACCCGATCATTGTAAGAAGCAATAGGTGAAGGACGATGCGGTGGGTGAAATGTTGGGATAAAAATTAGCCTGTCTAATTTCAACTTGATAAACACATCCTCCGCGACCAGCAGATGTCCCAGGTGAATTGGGTCAAAACAGCCACCGAAAATGCCAATGCGGGTTTTGTTAGGTGAACAACTCCGCATTAATTTAACCGATTGAGATAGCGCTGGGATATCCGCTTAACCCGTGGTGACACTGCAGTGCTAACCAATTCTTCAAATATCAAGCGTGCTGTTTCCTTGTTGTCGGTTTCAAAATAACAGACTGCCAACTGGCAGCGGTCGGTTTCTGTCCAGGTAACTTCCGGATAGTTGTCTTTAATAAACTGGTAATAAATCAAAGCCGACCTGTATTCCCCAGCTTTAAAATAGAGTCGAGCGGCATCAAACTCCCGTTGTACCAATCGGAACTGGATTTCTTTTAAGGTGTTTTGCACCTGGTCTCGGAAGCGCGATTCCGGGTACTCTTCAAGAAAGTCGTTGAGAAGTTCTTGGGCTTTAAGGACATTGCTTTGGTCTTTATCTGGGGGAGGGGCGGAACGAAAAACTGCGATTGCCTTTTTAAAAGCAGCCTCCTCCTGGAAACGTCCGTTGGGGAAGTTCTTTAGATAGAAGTCAAACTCACTTTGCGCCTGCTCATAATCTTTTCTTTCAAAATAACAGTCGGCGAGGTAAAACTGGGCGTCGGCTGCTTGGGCACTTCCAGGAAAGTTGAAGATTAAATAGGTAAAACCTTCTTCCGCTTTTTGGAACCTTTTTGCCTTCTTGTCGGATAGTGCTTGTTCCAGTGCCTCCTGAGGTGTCGATGGCTTTGCTCTTTCGGCTCTTTTCGGACAAGCAAGGCAAAGCAAAACAAACAGGGTTAGCAGTTTAAGGGTCAGGACTGGTTTCAAATTCTTTTTACCACTTCCAGCACGATAGTTGTAAGTTTCGGCTCGGCTTCATTGGCTACCCGCAGAACTGTTGCCAGGTCAACGGGCTGAAGTTGCTCGGGAATTCCCATATCGGTAATTACGGAAAATCCCAGTACTCGTAAACCAGCGTGCCGGGCGACGATTGTTTCGGGTACTGTTGACATTCCAACGAGGTCGGCACCAATAATGCGAAGATACCGATATTCGGCGGCGGTTTCAAGATTGGGCCCAGTTACCCAGGCATAAACGCCATGGCGTAAAATTAAGTTCTGTTCTGCTGCCACGGCTTCTGCCAGTTTAATCAATTTGGGGTCATAACATTCAAACATATCAGGGAATCGAGGACCAAGGGTTTCATCATTTGGTCCCCTTAGAGGGTTTTGACCGGTGAGGTTGATGTGGTCGGTAATAACTGCGATGTCGCCGGCTTTAAATTCCGGGTTTAACCCCCCAGCGGCATTCGAAAGAATAAGAGTATCAATTCCCAGCTCTTTCATAACCCGCACGGGATGGGTAATTTCCTGAGGTTCGTATCCCTCATAGTAATGGAACCGTCCCTGCATTACTACTACCGGTTTACCACTCATCATTCCCAATATTAACCGTCCGCCGTGGCTTTCGACCGTGGGAATTGGAAAGTGGGGAATCGTTGCATAGGGGATGGTGACCGCAGTTTCGACCCTTTCGGCGAGTTTTCCCAAGCCGGTGCCGAGAATAATTCCAATCTGAGGTTTGAAAGCGGTTCTACTTCTTATCGCCTGAACGCTTTCCTGAATCCGCTGTTTCAGTGTCGAGTGAAGTACTGTTTTTGTCTCGTTCATATTTTCCCTTTTCAAATCTTTCTACTATTGCTAAATAGGTGTTGGCGATACCTCGTATCTCATCAAGTAATAGGGCGCGGCGCTCTTTTAACTCTTTTAATTCCGCCTGCATTTTATCCGCCTCTTGTTTTATGCGTTCAACCATTAGTTCCCGTTCTTTCTCAACGTTAGTGCGCATCTCATCTGCCACCTTCTGGGCGGTAAGCAGCGTTTCTTTAAGCAGTCCTTCCATTTTTTCATAATTGGCAACCTGCGCAGTCAGTGCGTCAACTTTTTCTGCCAATGCCGCCCGTTCTTTACGCAATTCTTCGAACTCATTGGCGACGATGGCGAGAAATGCCCGGACCTCTTTTATTGCGTAACCCCGGAACGAAACAGGGAACGCCTTTTTTCTTATTTCGATAGGAGTCAAAGCCATTATCTTAGTGTATATGGATGATAGATAGTGTCAAGAAAATAGTGTAATTCTCAACCGGCCATTGGATGCTTGACACATAGATAACATTGAGTAAGATTGAAGCGTGATTAAGGTCATTGTTAATGACGAACCACGGGAAGTACAGGCCGGCATTACCGCTGGTGATGTGCTTATGGATAAGGCAGCGCTGGCGGCGATAGTTAATGGTCGGCTGGTCGACCTTTCCTTCCCGATACAGGAAGATGCTGTGATAAAGCCGGTGTACTTCGACTCAATGGAAGGACGAGAGATATTCTGGCACTCGGCTTCGCATCTAATGGCGCAAGCGGTTAAACAACTTTATCCGGAAGCGAAGGTTACGATTGGTCCAGCAGTTCCCGAAGGTTTTTACTACGATTTTGATGTCCCCAAGCCATTTACTGAGGAAGATTTACCCAAAATTGAAGAGCGGATGCGCCAATTGGCACAGCAGCAGATACCGATAGTTCATAAGTTTCTGCCGAGAAAGGAAGCAATTGACCTGTTTCGCCAGCGTGGTGAGACCTATAAGCTGGAAATTATCGAAGAGATCCCGGATGAGGAGATTTCGGTATACGAACAGGGCGATTTTGTTGACCTGTGCCGTGGTCCCCATTTGCCCGATACAGGTAAAATTAAGGCAATAAAACTTTTAAGCGTCGCCGGTGCTTACTGGCGTGGTGATGAGAAAAAACAGATGCTTTCCCGGATTTATGGTGTCGCATTTCCTGATGAAGAGTTGCTGAAAGAGTGGCTGGAGCGGATTGAAGAGGCAAAGCGGCGCGACCACCGGAAGCTGGGACCGGCACTTGATTTATTTAGTTTCCATGAAGAGGCAGGTGCCGGCTTGGTGTTCTGGCACCCCAAAGGTGCAACGGTACGCCGTATCATCCAGGACTACTGGGAAAAAGAGCATATTGCTATGGGCTATCAACTGGTTGTTACTCCTCATATCGCCCGGGCACAGTTATGGCGACAATCAGGGCATTTTGATTATTATCGGGATAATATGTATGTCCTGCCGGTGGAAAAGGAGGAGTATGTCTTGAAGCCGATGAACTGTCCCGGGCACATTCTTATTTACCGTACAAAGGTCCACTCTTATCGGGATTTACCACTGCGATTGGCAGAATGGGGTACGGTATATCGATACGAGCGTTCCGGCGTTCTTCACGGTACGATGCGGGTGCGGGGTTTCACTCAGGACGATGCTCATATATTCTGTACCCAGGAGCAAGTTGAAGAAGAAATATACGGTGTGATTTCACTGGCGCTTAAAGTTTTACGGCAATTTGGCTTTGATAAGTTTAGCGTTGCCCTTTCGGTGCGCGACCCCAAACATCCGGAAAACTATCTGGGCACCGATGAACAGTGGTCGGTAGCGGAGAATGCCCTGATTAACACTTTAAAACAATCGGGTTTAGATTTCCACCGGGCTGAAGGCGAAGCGGTTTTCTACGGTCCGAAAATAGACATCCACCTCGCGGACTCTTTAGGCCGCGAGTTTCAATGTTCAACCTGCCAATTTGACTTCAATTTAGGGCAGAAGTTTAATGTATATTATATGGACAAAAAAGGTGAACATCTTCCAACTTATCTTGTCCATCGAACCGTTCTTGGTAGTATTGAGCGATTTGTGGGAATCTTAATTGAACATTATGCTGGAGCCTTCCCAACTTGGCTTGCCCCGGTCCAGGCGTGTGTAATGACCGTGACGGATAAAGAAGCCGATTATGCCCAGGAAGTGGGCGCAATATTAAAAAGGGAAAATGTCAGAGTTGAAATTGATTTAAATAATGATAAAATTGGTTATAAGATTGGTGAAGCGGAAAGGCAGAAGATTCCTTATATGCTCATCGTCGGTGCAAAAGAAAAAGCAAGCGGAACTGTTTCTTTGCGCCGACGGGGTAAAGGTAATCTTGGTAATATGCCGCTGGAAAGAGTGTTAGCACAAATAAAGGAGGAAACCTCTGGAAGAGCAGCAGGTACAGAATAAAGACGTTATTAAGGACCGACCGAAAGCGAATGAGCAAATTCGGGTCCCTTATGTGCGGGTAATAGGGGTTGATAAAAAACCGATTGGGATTATGCCCACGCGGGAAGCAATCGCGCTTGCCCGAAGGCAAAATCTTGACCTGGTGATGTTAGCCCCGAAAGAAGAACCACCGGTTTGTGGCATTATGGATTATGGTCGGCACCTTTACGAGCAAAAGGCAAAACAACGGGAGTCAAAAAAGAAACAGCATCAGACTCAGGTTCGAGAAATCAGGATGAAAATGAAAATCGACCGCCATGATTACGAGGTGAAGTTGAAAAAGATGCGCGAATTCTTTGCCGCCCGGGACCGGGTTCGACTTACGCTCTGGCTCCGGGGGAGAGAGGTCCTGCACACCGACCTCGCTTATCAACTTATCGACCGGATTCGCCAAGACCTTGCTGATGTTGCTCGAGTAGAAGGAAACATTAAGTTACAGACTGAAGGGAAAAAGTCTATTCAATTAATGTTGGTGCCAAAATGAAACGAAAAATAAAAACATTAAGTTCACTTAAAAAAAGGCTTAAATGCTCCGCTAACAACAAATATCTCCATCGTCATAGCGGAACAAGTCATAATAACAGTTCCAAAAGCAACAAGCAGAAGCGACGGCTCCATCGTCCAGCAGTTGTTGATGAAACGCGTTTCAAGGCAATAAAAAAACTTGTTCCTTACCTTTAACAGGAGAATCAAATGGCACGAGTTAAAACTGGACCAGCAACCAGAAAACGACGCAAAAAATGGTTGAAGCAGGCAAAGGGTTATTGGGGAGGCAAATCTCGTTTATACAAAACCGCCCGGTTACAGGTAATGCATGGCTTACTCAGTGCTTACCGTGACCGGAAGCAGAAAAAACGCGTTTTCCGGGCATTGATGATAACACGAATAAACGCTGCTCTCCGTCCGTATGATTTGAGTTATAGCCGATTTATGCATGGTATTAAATTGGCTGGAGTGCAACTGGACCGGAGTGTTCTTTCGGAAGTAGCAATTAAATCCCCGGATGACTTTGCCCAGCTGGTTGCGCTGGCAAAAGAGCATTTAGCAAGTTAATCCCGGATTCGAATTAAATTTAATCGGGGCGACTGGATTTGAACCAGCGACCCCCAGCACCCCAAGCTGGTGCGCTAAACCAACTGCGCTACGCCCCGATGTATTGGTATTGAATCCTATAACAAATTAACTGTGAAGTCAAGCAGGTACTTACTACTCCAGAGGAATTTCATCCAGATATATCTCATCAAGAACTAAAGCAGGGTACAAATAAATCAATTGAATTTGCCAGCCTGCGGTTAGCAAAGGTTGTGGATCAGCGGCAAAATAACGAATCACAATCCGTTGATTAACCGAATCGTAACCTGCATAATAATACCTTATGGGTGTTGGGAGCGAAATTCCTAACCTCGCTTTTAACTCCTGCTCGAGCCAAAGTCGATGCCGTAACCCGTCTTTTATTAAAGGGCCGATTTTTCTCTTTTCTATTTCCTCGTTTGACATCAGCCTAAAGTAGTGCGGATACCGACCAACATGAATTTCAGGGTTAGAGGATGAAAGAAAATTACGAATTTGCGAGCCGGTGTTACAGCCGACAAGTAAAATCAATATTGCTTTAGAAACAAAGAGCCGCATTTAATCAATATAACCTTCGCATTGGAAGAGTCAATAGAACGGCAACCGTGCTATTTCTAAACAGGAGTTGTTTTGACCGTAAGATAGGCAGTTATATAATTTCCAGATGCAAATTGGCATATGTCGGGCGTTGCATACGTTTCATCATTTTGTCTTGTGGAAAACCTTTTTAAATGAACTGGGGTTTGAGACCATCTT
>Ga0067045_1002841_pt1 | contig 41745 bp, 30 predicted proteins | sample TerdegcTABiofilm_FD_59184 | JGI IMG/M metagenome (GOLD analysis project Ga0067045, IMG submission 59184) | Combined Assembly of (Gp0054472, Gp0054536) Wastewater bioreactor microbial communities from Singapore -Terephthalate degrading... | reverse complement strand
GGTGAACTATTATGCCGCGGTCAAGGGGATGAAGCGGGTGTTGCGGTGTGCAATTTTACCGGAGGAAAGCGGTCATCCCCGTGCCCACCAGTTTTATTATCAGATAATGGTGGATGAACTGCAACACCTGCCCCGGTCGATTCCGAGTCTACGCCGGCGTCGGATTGTGTTCATTCCAACAACCTGGGAGCGGTTGATGCGGGCCGAAGAGATAAATGACCTTTACTGGACAAGCCCGATTGAAGAAAGGCTTTATCGGGCGTTGCGGCGTGCCGGACTGGAGCCGGAGCGCCAGATTTATGTGGGTGGGAAAACAACCAGCTACTTTCTTGACCTCGCGCTGTTCTGCCGGGATGGGGCGCTTGATGTGGAATGTGATGGAGCATTTTACCATTCCGGGGCGGCGCGCGCTGAGTCGGACCGGAATCGAGACAACTACCTGACGGTTGCGGGCTGGCGGATTTTGCGGTTCAGCGGTAAAGAAATCAGGAGGAATACCGCCGCTTGTGTGGGATTGATTAAAGAGATGGTGGCGAAATTGGGTGGGCAGGACCGAACTTATTCAGCTTCGTCGACCTCGTCCTGACCGGAAAACTTTTGCTGGTACCGGCGCCAGGCTTCGTCGCGAATGATGTTCATCTGACGCTCGGTTTTTTCCGCTTCTTCAATTCTGCCGAGAAAGAGCAGGGCATCGGCAAGCACGGTGTAAGCCGCTTCTTCTGTGCGCTCCAGTTGTAGCGCCCGTTGTGCCGCAGCCACCGCCTGGGTGTATTCGCCCCGGGCGTAGTACAGTTCGGCAAGAAGCGTCCAGAGCGCGGCGCCTTCGGGCTCTTCGGCAATCGCCCGTTGCAGGGTGGTTATGGCGTCGTTTAATCTGCCAATTTCCCGATAGGCGGTGGTGAGGCGGACAAGGAGTTCAACATCGCGCGGGTTTTTTTTCAAGAGTTGCTCAAGCAGCGGGATGACTTCAGCAAACATCCGGAAGTGTTCGTAAAAACGGCTGATGATTTCCGGTTGCTGGGGAAAGCGGCGGCGGATGGTTTCGTAAACATCAATGGCGTCGTCAACCATTCCGAGCCGTTTGTAGCAGTCCATCAGGTAAAAGTAGGCAGCAGGTTGTTCAGGCTCTTCGGCGATTGCCCGGGCGAATTCATTTGCCGCTTCGTCAAACATCCCTTCAGCGTAGTAGTCCCGGCCCAGGTGCTGGTGGGGGTTTTCGACGGTCGGGTCAAGTTGTTTGGCGTACTGGTACTGGGCAAGGGCATTGACATATTCACCGCTCAGGGCGTAACTGATGCCGAGTGAAATCCGGGCGCGGATGTTGTCCGGGGCGAGTTCCAGGACCCGCAGATAAACCGCGGCACTTTTTTCTTCGGCGCCCATTTGCTCGTAGAGGATACCGAGCCCAAGGTTCAAATCGATGTCATCGGGCAGGGAGCGGAGGGCGAGATTGAAAAGATGTTCAGCGCGTTCAAAGTTGGCAAAGAACAGCGCCCGCACCGCTTCGCAGCCGACGATGTAGGGGTGACGGGTTTTGGTTTTGCGTGCCTGGTGATAGACATCATCCAGGGTCTCTTCATCGGTCATAATCGCGGCACAGAGGGCAGCGAGGTAGTGAATACGCAGGTTTTCGGGGTTCAATTCGAGAACACCGAGGAGCAGTTCCAGGGCGGTTTCGTCATCGGCGCGGTAGAAGGCGTCAAGGGCTTCTTTGAGCAGTTCCTGAGCAATACCCGGGGACCCGTTCTCTTTTTTGGGCGGGGGTACCGGTTCGCTCTGCGGCTGTGGGGCGTTGCTCATCAACTCATTTTAGCCAAAATTAGCCCGACTGCAAGTAATCACCGCATCTTTCTTACGGACAGGGCGCTTATTCGGGCAGGAGTTGATATTGGTTCAGCGCGTTTTATCGTTTACGGTTAAGGGTAACACCATTACAACGCTGTCTGATAACATAAAATCGGTGTTAAATGGCAAGGAGACAAAATTTGGGGATTACCGCGGGTTTGTTTATTGACCGATATAGGCGAAGAGTTATACTTTTATTTCCTTATGGATGGCGATGTGATTTCGGTTCGGGGTGCGCGCGAGCATAACCTTAAAGGTATCGATGTTGACATTCCCCGCAATAAACTGGTGGTGATTACCGGCATCTCGGGTTCGGGGAAGTCGTCGCTGGCGTTTGATACAATTTACGCTGAGGGTCAACGCCGCTACATTGAGTCGCTCTCGACCTATGCCCGTCAGTTCCTGGGGATGCTGGAGAAGCCCGATTGCGATGGGATTACCGGACTTTCGCCCGCGATTGCGATTGAACAGCGGAGTAGCGCCCGGAATCCACGTTCGACCGTAGGCACAACAACCGAGATTTACGACTATTTAAGGCTGCTTTTTGCCCGTGTTGGTAAGCCATTCTGCCCGAAGTGTGAAAAGCCAATCAGTTCCCAGACAACAGACCAGATTGTTGACAATCTGCTGGCTGAACCAGCAGGGACCGGTCTGGTGATTCTGGCGCCGCTGGTGCGGGGTCGGAAGGGCGAGTATCGGGAACTGGTAAGTCAGGCAAAACGGCGGGGTTATGTCCGGCTGCGGGTTGACGGTGCGATATACGAAATTGAGGAGGTGCCGCTGCTGGAGAAGTATAAGAAGCACAATATTGAACTGGTCATCGACCGGTTGACGGTGCGACCGGACGCGAGGAAGCGAATCGCCGATTCGGTGGAACTGGCGTTGAAGGAGGGGCAGGGAAAGTGTCTGGTTTTAGTGCAAAAGGAGAAAAACGAACGGGGTGAGGAGCGCATCTTTTCAACCGCATTTGCCTGTCCGGAATGCGGATTTTCGTTTGAGGAGATTTCCCCGAGGTTGTTTTCGTTTAATTCACCTTATGGTGCCTGTCCCGAATGTCACGGTCTGGGGAGTAAAATGGAGGTGGACCCGGAGCGGCTAATCGTTGACCAGAATCGCTCGATTCTTGATGGTGCGATTGCGCCGTGGGGTGAAGCAAGGGAGCGAAGCGGCTGGTTTTTGAGTAAACTGGAGGCGCTTGCCCGCAAGTATCGGTTTCGGCTCGATACACCGTGGCGGGATTTGCCCGAGACGGCACGGCGGGTGATTCTCTTTGGCACTGAGGAGGAGTTGAAGTTTAAGTATGAGGATGAGCGCTGGGAGTACTCCTGGGAAGACCGTTTTGAGGGGCTGGTGCCTTATCTGATGCGGGTTTATCAGGAGACCGAGTCTGATGCCCGGCGGGATTGGGTGGAGCGGTTTATGTCGGTGTTGCCCTGTCCCAAGTGTCAGGGGACAAGATTGAAGCCTGAGGCGCTGGCGGTGAAGGTTGCCGGTTTGAACATCGCCGAGGTTAGCCGGTTCTCGGTTCAGGAGGCGAACCACTTTTTCAACCAGTTGAAACTTAATAAGAAGGATGAGGCGATTGCCCACGAGGTGGTGAAGGAACTGCGGCGCCGGCTCGGGTTTCTTGAGGCGGTTGGTCTTGGTTATCTAACTCTGGACCGAACAACCGAGAGTTTAGGTGGTGGTGAAGCCCAGCGGGTGCGGCTCGCAACCCAGATTGGTTCTGGACTGGTTGGCGTGGTTTACATCCTTGATGAACCGTCAATCGGGTTGCATCAGCGGGACAACCGCAAACTGCTGGCGACATTGAAGAGTTTGCGCGACCTCGGGAATACGGTTATCGTCGTTGAGCACGATGAGGAGACGATTCTTGAGGCGGACTGGGTTATTGACCTTGGTCCTGGTGCGGGTGCCAATGGTGGCTGGGTGGTGGCACAGGGTCCACCAGCAAAGATAAAAGACTGTCCGGAGTCGTTGACCGGTGCCTATCTTTCTGGCCGACGCCGGATTGAGCTGCCTGAAACACGGCGCAAGCCGGCGCAGGGTTGGTTACGAATTGAAGGTTGCCGGGAAAACAATTTGAAGGATATTGATGTTGAGATTCCGTTAGGTTTGTTTGTTTGTGTCACCGGAGTCTCGGGTTCGGGTAAAAGCACGCTGGTGTCAGACATTCTTTATCGGGCGCTGGCGCGACACTTCTACGGTTCACCGGAGAAGCCCGGTGCTCATCGCCGAATTGTTGGACTTGATAAGATTGATAAGGTGGTGAACATTGACCAGTCGCCGATTGGCCGAACGCCGCGTTCCAACCCGGCAACCTACACGAATGCGTTTTCACCGATAAGAGAGCTTTTTGCCCGAACAACAGAGGCGCGGATGCGCGGTTATAAACCGGGGCGATTTTCTTTTAATGTCCGGGGGGGCAGGTGTGAGGCGTGTGCCGGCGATGGCATTATCCGGGTGGAGATGCATTTTTTGCCTGATGTGTATGTGCCCTGTGAGGTTTGTAAGGGGAAGCGTTACAATCGGGAGACGCTTGATGTGAAGTATAAGGGAAAGAACATCAGTGAGGTGCTCGAGATGAGCGTTGACGAGGCTTACGACTTTTTTGTCAATATCCCGCCGATTGAAAGGAAGTTACGACTCTTGAAGGATGTGGGGTTGGGTTACATAAAATTAGGACAGCCGGCGCCGACCCTTTCCGGCGGTGAGGCGCAACGTATCAAACTGGCTCGGGAGCTTTCCAAGATTGCCACGGGCAGGACCTTGTATCTGCTTGATGAGCCAACCACCGGTCTGCACTTTGAAGATGTGCACCTGCTTTTGGGGGTTTTAAACCGACTGGTGGCGCGGGGCAATACGGTAGTGGTAATTGAGCACAATCTCGAGGTCATTAAATGTGCCGACTGGATAATTGACCTTGGTCCTGAAGGTGGTGATGAGGGGGGCAGGGTTGTCTGTGCCGGTCCGCCTGAGGCGGTGGCACGATGTGCCCAATCCTGGACCGGCAAGTTTCTCAAACCACTTTTAAGTCGAAACGGTTAAAGGACGATTGAGCCGCACTATTTTTTGTGCCTGTCCGGTTGCGGCATCAATGTCAATGACCACCCCGTTGATGCGAATGTCGCCCGTTGCCGGTTGAAGTCGAACCGGAACCAGTTCCACCATGCGGCGGAGCGACAGTTCTTTATCCATACCGAGGACGGAGTCAAAAGCGCCGCACATCCCAACATCGGCAATAAAGGCGGTGCCCTGGGGCAGGATGCGTTCGTCCGCAGTCTGGATGTGGGTGTGGGTGCCGATGACCGCTGACACCTTGCCGTCAAGGAAATAGCCCAGCGCCTGTTTTTCCGCGGTCGCTTCGGCGTGGAAGTCGACGACGGTTACGGCATTTAGGGGCGCGATTTCTGCCAGTGCCTGTTTGACCCGTTGGAAAGGACAGTCCGCCGGTTTCATGAACACCCTGCCCAGAAGGTTTATAACGACAAGGGGACGATTGTGGTTGGGTAACTGATAGATTCCCCAGCCTCTGCCGGGTGCCGTCGCGGGCAGATTTAAGGGCCGGAGGATACGCGGTTCGGTGGAGAGGAAATCCCAGGACTCCTTGCGGTCAAAGGCGTGGTCACCGGTGGTGAGGCAGTTAGCGCCCGCCGAGAAAATTTCTTCAGCAAGGCGCCGGGTGATACCGTAACCGCCCGCGGCATTTTCCGCATTGACGATGACGAAGTCAATTTTTAGTTCCGAGCGCAGTGCAGGAATAAGGAGTGAAACTGCCCGGCGTCCGGCTGCGCCGCACACATCACCGAGAAACAGGATACGGGTCACGGCGATTTGACTTCGGTGCTAATGGGCATAGTCAACCGCCCGGGTTTCCCGAATGACCATCACTTTAATCTGCCCCGGGTACTTCATTTCGGTTTCAATTTGCGCCGCAATGCGCGCCGCCAGTTCCGCCGCATCTTGGTCGTTAACCTTATCAGGCTCGACCAGGACCCGAATTTCACGTCCAGCTTGCACCGCATAAGCCTTTTCCACGCCGGGGAATGAAGCGGCAATTGCCTCGAGTCCTTCAATCCGTTTGATGTAGGTTTCAAAACTTTCCCGTCGGGCACCAGGTCGGGAACCGGAAACCGAGTCTGCTGCCGCCACTAAAAAGGCGTAGGGTGAATCAAGGGTGGTTTCTTCATGGTGAGCGGCAATGGCATTGACGACAACCGGCTCTTCACCGTAACGCCGGGCGAGTTCGGCACCGATACGGGCATGGGTTCCTTCCATTGTCTGGTCCGCGGCTTTACCGATGTCGTGCAACAGTCCGGCACGCTTTGCGATTGCCGGGTCCAGGTCCAGTTCCTGTGCCATCAAGGAGGCGAGGTAGGCGACTTCCCGGCTGTGGACAAGGACATTCTGGCCGTAACTGGTGCGATAGCGCAGCCGGCCCAGGAGTTGTACCAGTTCCGGATGGAGGCCAACTATACCCAGTTCAAGAATCGCCTCTTCACCGGTATTTCTGATAACTTCTTCCATTTCCTGCTGAGTTCGGGCAACAACCTCTTCGATTCGTGCCGGGTGAATTCTGCCGTCGGATACCAGCCGTTCCATTGCCCGCCGGGCAATTTCCCGTCGCACCGGGTCGAAGCCCGAGATGATAATCGCGCCCGGGGTGTCGTCAATCATCACCTCAACACCGGTGATAGACTCAAATGTTCTGATGTTTCTGCCTTCCCGGCCGATGATTCTGCCCTTGAGTTCATCCGAGGGCAGATTTACCACCGATACCGTGGTTTCGGCAACATGGGAAATAGCACAGCGCTGGATTGCCGCGGCAATGACTTCGCGTGCCTCGGCTTCAGCCCGGGCTTTAGCCTCTTCTTTTATTTCCCGCATCATTCGGGCGGCTTCAAGTCGGGCTTCGTTCTCAAGGTTGCGGAGTAGTTCGCGGCGGGCTTCTTCAGACGACATACCCGCGATTCGTTCCAGTCGGGCGTTTTGCTGTTCAATTAACTGGTCCAGACGTTCCATTTTTGCCCGGGTGAGTTTTTCCCGGGCAGACAGTTCCCGTTCCTTGCGAATCAGGTCCACTTCTTTCTGGGTGAGGATGCTTTCCCGTCGGGCGAGAAAGGCGTCGCGTTCGGTGATTTTACTTTCCATGCGCTCCAGTTCCCGGCGTGTTGCCTGAGTCTGAGCTTCAAATCTAACGCGCTCGCGTTCCCAGCTCTCCTTGGCTTCAACCTCTGCCCGCTGGCGGATTTCCTCTGCCTGACGATGGGCTTGTGCGATTATTGCTGCCGCATCACTCTCCCGGGCAGCAAGAAAGCGCCGCGCCGTTGCCCGACTGATGAGAAACCCAATCCAGAAACCAATAGCTCCCAAGAGCAAAAAAACACCGATGGTCCAAACGATATTCAAATTCATATCTCCTCCTCAGACAAAACAAAACCCTGCGGTGTCGTGTAGTGCAGTCTCTGAACCCATAAGACAGGGGGGAGCCTCAAAAAGGTTTCGTGCTGCCCGAAGGCGGCACTCCGCCTTTCTATTGTGGCACCCAGTCTACAGGTGTTGGCTCAAGACTCAGCCACTATCACGGGCACTGCAGGGAGCCTATAAATTCAGACCACTTTTGCCAGTTTTTCAATGAGCAAACCTACCTGACGGCGCGTCCATTCGATTTCCGCTTCGTTTTTGCGGAAGGACTCATCAACCAAATTCATACATGCCAGTACTGCGGTACGCACCGGAGTAGGCTGACGGTACTGGGCACTGATTTCCCGCATTTTCTTATCAACCACTTCGGCAACTTTCAAAACATATTCGCCGTCTCGGTCGGCTTTGATATTGTATTCACTACCAAAGATATTAACAACAAAGTTCTGCATAGGCTCCCAGTTTATTAACTTTACAGCAGGCTATCTATTTTGTCAAGAATATTGTTGATTTTAGTGCGCGCCGACTGGCGGAGATTTTCCAGTTCAGTTATCTTTGCGCGCAGTTGCTCATTTTCCTTGCGCAGGGTGTTGATGAGTTTGATTGCCGCATCAATCTTTTGTTCTAAGATGTTGAACTGTTCAATCAGCCGTTTATCCGGTTGAAAATCGGTTTTCATTGTAAGTTCTGGTGGTAGATTAACCTTAGATTGGGAATCAACTGAAACCAGGTTTCCAGCTCAACTGTGGAGTTGGCGATGTTAACCCGGTTGACTTTAATCAGGGCGTAATGGCGGTCCGCGACCGTATAACAACCGAAAAATGCCGGGAGGGTTGATGGAATGGTGGTGTAAGTAAAATAAAATGTGTCGGTTATGACAGCAGCCGAAGGAAGCGGGGTGTTTTCATCAGTCAGAGGGTTGGTAAAACCATTGCGGCGCCAGGAGTCTGCCGGAACAACTCCGGAAGGGTCGGATGGTCCCATATGGGGGCTGGCGATGTGGAAAGGTAGAGTGGAACCGGTGGTAAAGTCGGTAATGTAAAAGTCAATCTTTTCAACATTTTCGCGCTGCCGGATTGAGTAGGCTCTACCGGTCCCAGAATCCCGGTCCCAGCCGAACCCAGCGTTGCCAACACCATCCAGTTCAGCAATGGTTTTGGTCCCGGTGTAAACCGGGATGGTGCTCAAAATTATAGATGATTTGTACTCCTTGCCGGCAAAGATGGCGCCGATTTGGTATTTGCCAGTTAAACCCTGAGGATTGTGGATGTAACCGGTGCCGGTGGTGTCTCCGATTACGGTGAAAAGTGTTTCACCGGCAGGGCAAAAGTATATCAGAAAACTGTCGGGCATTCCTTCCGCGGGTGTTGTCCATACCAGTTGCACAGTGCTGTCGGTAGCAGCAGCTATCTGTGGATTCGCCGGTGGGCCGCCAATTACACCACAGCCAAGAATTAGGACACTGGCAATACCGAAAACGGTCATAAACAAAACCAGATATTTACCGCTTTTCATTAACTCCTCCTTTTACAGAATCAGGCTAACGATAGAACAGGCTTTTGTCAACAATAAAAAAGCCTCCGGATATCCGGAGGCTTTTAGATTCTTTAGGTAGTTAGTGCTGGATTAAACGCAACCCTTTGACAAGCTGGAACCAGCCAGTGACCTGATAGGTTTTCTCACCGGCGTTGAAGCCGTCCAGTTTGGCGAGGGCGTAGTAACCGTCCTGGGTGTAGATGGCGGCAAGGAACGGGGTCTGGGTGATGTCCTGGTAATTGAAGTAGACCGAGGAGCTGTGCGCCGGTAATGGGTTCTGTTCACTTGCCAAAGGACCGGCAATAGCATTGACTCGCCAGGAACCGGCAGGTACTACATTGCCCGGGTCACTTGGACCAAGGTCAGGGCTGGCAATTGAGTAGGTTGTTGTCTGGAAGTCGGTAATGTAGAAGTCAACGAGCGCCGCGTTTGCTGCTTGCGTCATCGAGTAAGAAGAGCCGTTGCCAGAGGTGCGGTCCCAGCCATAACCAGAGTTGCCGGCAGCGTTGAGTTCGGCAACGGTTACCGCTGGGGTCGCAACCGGAACAGTGGACACGGTCTGGGATTCGTACTCTTCCGACCCAAATTTGGCAGCAACTTTGTATGTACCGGTTTTACCGCCGGGATTATGGACAAACTCGGTTGTTGTGACATTGTTTGCGACCATTTCAAACGCACTGGCATCAACCGCTTTGAAGTAGACGATGTACTTGTCCGGGGTTCCTTCAGCGGGAGCGGTCCAGGTGAGTTTTACCGTGCTGTCGGTATCAGCCGTTGCCTTCAGATTTGTTGGCATGCCACCAACGATATTCCCGCAGTCGGAGCCGAGTGAGACAACGATTAGCAACACCCATAAAAGGGCTGTGAGTATTGGTAAAAGTTTCTTCATAGGTTCCTCCTTTTAATTTACCTTCCAACTTTTGGTGGTTTTCCTGAAGAACCAGATGGTTGCGAACCCTGGTATTTAGGCGTGGGCGTAGTTTTCGCCGGTGCTTTCTTGTGGAAATCTTCCATATGTTTGGCGAAGTCCGCGGTCAGTTGTTCAACCTTCGTTTCCAGCGTAACGACCTTTTCCTCGAGGGTTTTGATCTGCGTCGCCATCTGTTCTCGCTGTGCCTTAACCTGGGCTGACTCCTGGCAGCCGACGACCACCAGGATAGCAGCAATCAGAAACAGGGCAGCGAGTCTCTTCATAAGAAAGCCTCCTTTTTAACGGCCCGTCTTTGGAGGTTTACCAGTTGGCTCCGGCGCTGGTGTCGGCGCAGGCGCTGGTGTCGGTTTAGGTGTTGGCGCCACAGTTGATTCGGCGGGCGTCTGCGTTGTTGCACTCTCTGGTGCCGGTGCCTGCATCGTGCTTTCGGCAGCAGTTGGCTGGGCTTTTTCTTCCGACTGCTTGCTCGGGCAGCCGAGTACGAAGATTAATGCGACGATTGCACAAGCGGCTATCAGTTTTTTCACAGTATCCTCCTTTTTTAGTTTATTTTTCTTAGTTCTTATTAAGATGACTCGCCGCTAAAGAGTCATCTTAACTTCTTTTAATACAAGACAAACCTCTTAGCCTTCTTTTTCATAATTTTAAGCACCAAACCAGCATTGTCAAGAAGTTTATAATTAGCGTTCAAGTTTTGGTAAGTGGGTATAAATTGCGTTGTAGCGCTAGGCTTAAGTTATTCCATGAAGGTTATTTTGTTTGACCGGACAGGTGTGAGCAATATAATTTTACGAAATTACTCAGGAGGTAATTTATGAGAAGAACGATGATTGTGCTGTTAATGCTTCTCATCGGCGCAGGTTTCGGGCTGATTAGTCCGGACCTTGAGCGGCGGCTGGGAGAGGCGGATGGTGGTCGGCTGCCGGTGCAGATTGTGTTGAAGCGGCAGTTTGACCGTGAGTTGCTGTATTCGCTGGTTGATGGTTTGCCGCGGCGTGAGCGGCGGGTGGAGGTGGCGCGGATATTGAGTGATTTTGCGGCGCGGGAGCAGGCGGATTTGCTTAAAGAGCTTGGTTCTTATGTTGAGTCGGGTGCGGTGGCGGACATCAGGCCGATGTGGATTGTGAATGCGGTGTACTGTGAGGCGACGCCGGAGGTGATTCGGCGGATTGCGGCGCGTGCGGATGTGCACTATGTGAACTACGATTTGGTGCAGTGTCCGGATTTGCTTGAGCCGCAGGTTGAGGTTGATGGTGGTGACGAGGTTGCCTGGGGTGTACAGAAGATACGGGCGCCAGAGGTGTGGGCGCAGGGTTTTACCGGTGCGGGTGTGGTGTGTGGTCACATTGACACCGGTTGTGATTACACCCATCCGGACCTTGCCGACCATATGTGGGAGGACCCCAACTATCCTCGATATGGCTGGAACTTTGAGTTAAACACCAACGACCCGATGGATGTGCAGGGTCATGGTACGCACACGGCGGGGACGGTGGCGAGTGATGGGACGAGCGGCAGTCAGTGTGGTGTGGCGCCGGATGCGCGGATAATGGTTTGTCGGGTGCGGACGGTGGCGGATTCGGTGGCGGAGAGTCAGTGTTGGCAGGCGATGCAGTTTGTGGTGTCGCCGCCTTTGTCGCCGGGCAATGGTGCGGATTTGTACACGATGTCGTTGGGGTGGATGATTGCGTGGGCGCCGCATCAGGCGACGTGGCGGCAGGTGGCGGACAATGTGAATGCGGCGGGTGTGATCCAGATTGTTGCGGCGGGTAACGAGCGTGGTAGTGCGACGCCGCCCAATGCGTTGCGNTGTCCGGGCAATGTGCCGCCGCCGTGGTGGAATCCGCAGAACACGGGCAGTGGTAGTTTNTCGGGGATAATTTCGATTGGTGCGACCGATGCGTCGGACCAGATTGCNTACTTTTCCAGTCCNGGTCCTGTGACCTGGCAGACGGTTGCGCCCTACAACGACTATGTGTATCCGCCGGGATTGACCAAGCCGGATGTGAGTGCGCCCGGGGTGCAGGTGAAGTCGTGCCGGGTGGGTGGTGGATATACCGAAATGGATGGGACATCGATGGCGACGCCGCATGTGGCGGGCACGGTGTGCTTGATGTTGTCGAAGAATCCGAATCTGATGCCGGCGGTGGTTGATTCAATACTTGAGGTGACGGCGGTTGACCTTGGTCCTTCGGGCAAGGACAACGACTTTGGTGCTGGCAGAATCGACGCCTTGGCGGCGGTGAACTATGTGACCGGTTCCGGTGGGCCGATGATTGTGCTGCGGGGTGTTGCGGTTCACGATTCGCCACCGGGCGGTAACAACAATGGTAGACTCGACCCGGGCGAATCGGCGCGCTTGCGGATAACCTTGCGTAACTCCGGTGCTGCGAACTGCAACAACACCGCTGGAACATTCCGGGCGTTTGATGCCCGCTTGACCGTGACCGATTCGCTCGGCACCTGGGGCAATATACCTTCTGGCAGCGAGGCAACGAACACCACCGACCCGATTGCGGTTACAGCAGCGGGAACGATTCCTCCGGGAACAAATGTCGCCTGCACCCTGTATGTGAGCGGTGACAGCGCCGACTATGCAACCAAAATCCCGATTACCCTGCGTGTTGGTGAACCGCCACCCCAGCCCGGAACCATTATCTGGGGGCCGAAGGTCTGCCCAGGAATGCCGAGTGACTGGGGTCTTTACGGTGTCGCTTACAACAGCCGGGATAGCCTGATTTACTGCATCTACTTTATGAGTGCCACCCTCTACAAGTACACATCCGACTCCTTGCTTCAGGCGCGGGGCACGATTACCTTACCTGAAGACTCCTGTACGGACATCGCTTACAACGCTTACGACAACACCTTCTGGGTTGTTGCCAACCCTTCAAAGCGGGTGTACAAGATTACGCCCACCGGTTCGGTGATAAGATACTTTACCGTTCCTCAGGCAGAGTACCCCTGCGGTGTTGTTGAACATGAGGCGACTCATCAGGTTTATGTCAGCGACCGGCGTACCTCCAACCAGCAGCTGATTTTCGTTTACGATACACTGGGCAATATTCAGGACACGATTGTTCATCCGGTTGCCTGGTACTATGGCACGCGCTGTCTGGCACTGGACTACCGCTCACCGAGCAATACCCCATCACTGCTCAATATGTACTCCTTCTTTGATGCCTCAGGCACAACCCTTGACTCCTGTGCGATGATGGAGATTGACCGGGTAACGGGCACACTGCGCAATCGATTCCGGTTCACCAATACCGAGTGGAATATGCGGGGGATTGAATACGACCCGCGCGACGGTTCCTACTGGGTGACGATTATGCAGTACAATTCCGGTTCCAACAACCAGATTCTCAAGGTGGTCGGGTTCAATATGGGTGCGACCGGCACCGAAGAGGAACATGTTAAACTACCGGGAATGGGCAAGGCGGTAGCGGTTTCTGCCTATCCCAATCCGTTCACCGGCAAAACGATGCTGTCGGTAACACTCAATCAGCCCTCTAATGTGGACCTGATGGTTTACGACAACACCGGTCGGTTGATAAAGAGTGTGGCGCGGGCAAAGTCGGTAACAACGCGGACCGATTTTGTCTGGGATGGCAGAGACGATGCCGGCAACGAAGTGGCGCGTGGTGTTTACTTCTACAGGGTGAAGACCGCAACCGTCGAAGCGTGGGGTAAACTGGTTCTGACCAGATAGAGCAAAAGATAAACGCCGGGGCTGGGAGACAAATCTCAGCCCCGGTTTCTATTATATTTAAAATCAGGTTTTATAGGAGATGTCCGGAGTGGTGGGAAAAATCTGCCAAAGTGTTAATGAAGTTGTGCGGGGTTTGAGCCCCGGGGTGTATTTTGTGCGGGGTAAGAAGAGGACGCAAACCGGTTGGTGATTGTGCGGTAGCCAATTCAATGTTTGAATATAAAAAAGAGGCGCAAAAGCACCTAAACAATAAAACTTGACCGAAAGTAAATTTTGGGTTATAGTTACCAACAGGGCGGGTTGGACCGCCCGACAGTTTTGCCGACATAGCTCAGCCGGTAGAGCAGAGGTTTTGTAAACCTCAGGTCGGGGGTTCGACTCCCTCTGTCGGCTGGAAAATTTGGACGGGTTCCCGAGTGGTTAAAGGGGGCAGACTGTAAATCTGCTGGCGAACGCCTACGGAGGTTCGAATCCTTCCCCGTCCATTTTTGCTGTTGCCCGTACGGTGCGGGCGTGGTGTAATGGTAGCACAACAGCCTTCCAAGCTGTTTGCGTGGGTTCGACTCCCATCGCCCGCTGGCGTAATGCTTTTGTGGTTAGTTGTTGACAGAAGAAAATTTAATCGTATAATTGTTGAACTTTGAAAATTGCCCATGTAGCTCAGTCGGCAGAGCACTTCCTTGGTAAGGAAGAGGTCGCCGGTTCAATTCCGGCCGTGGGCTGAAGAGTTAGAGTTGCGTCGCTCAGGCAGAAGCGCCAAGGAGTGGACGTTTTGTTTAAAGTTGTGGGAGTGAACATAGTTAAGTAAGGAGGATAAGAAAAATGGCTAAGGCAAAGTTTGAACGCAAGAAGCCGCATGTCAATGTCGGAACGATCGGTCACGTGGACCACGGCAAGACGACACTGACTTCTGCCATCACCAAGGTGCTGGCAACAAAAGGTCTCGCCACCTACACAACCTACGACCAGGTGGCAAAGGCAAGTGAAGCCCATGGCCGTCGGGATGAGACCAAAATTCTGACCATTGCCGTTTCTCATGTGGAGTATGAGAGTGAAAAACGGCACTATGCTCATATCGACTGTCCGGGCCACGCCGACTATATCAAGAATATGATTACCGGCGCGGCACAGATGGACGGTGCGATTCTTGTTGTATCAGCGGCAGATGGTCCGATGCCCCAGACAACGGAACATGTCCTGCTGGCGCGGCAGGTCAATGTGCCGGCAATCGTTGTTTATCTGAATAAGGTTGATCTGGTGGATGACCCGGACCTGGTGGAACTTGTTTCTGAGGAAATTCGGGACATTCTTAACAAGTACGAATTCCCCGGGGATAAAACACCGATTATTAAAGGTAGCGCGCTGAAGGCGTTACAGTCGGATTCCGGACCGGATGTCGACTCAATCTGGGAACTGGTAAAGGCGCTGGATGAGTTTATTCCGGAGCCGGTGCGCGATATTGACAAACCGTTCTTGATGCCGATTGAAGACATCTTTTCCATTACCGGACGAGGAACCGTGGTTACGGGCCGGGTAGAGCGGGGTATTCTGAAACCGGGTAGCGAGGTCGAGATTGTTGGATTTGGGAAACACGACAAGGTTGTGGTAACCAGCATCGAGATGTTCCGCAAAGTCTTAGATGATGCCCGGGCTGGCGACAATGTTGGTCTCTTGTTGCGGGGCGTTGGGAAAGATGAGGTGGAACGCGGGATGGTGATTGCTGCCCCCGGTTCAATTAAGCCTTACAAGAAGTTTAAGGCGGAAGTTTATGTTCTTACGAAGGAAGAGGGCGGCAGGCACACGCCGTTTTTCCCGGGATATCGGCCGCAGTTTTACATCCGGACGACAGATGTTACCGGAACAGTGCAGTTACCACCCGGGGTGGAAATGGTGATGCCCGGAGACCATGTGACAATGGAGATTGAGTTGATTACGCCCGTGGCGCTGGAGCAGAATTCTAAGTTCGCCATCCGTGAGGGTGGGCGGACCGTTGGTGCAGGCACGGTCGTGGAGATTATCGAGTAGTGCGATGCGGATATTTGTTACCCTTTCCTGTACCGAGTGTAAAAACCGGAATTATCATACCAACAAGAATAAGAAGAAGACCGAGCGGCTGGAGATTAAGAAGTTTTGTCCAGTCTGCCGGAAACACACCGTGCACAAGGAGGTTAAATAGGCCAGTAGCTCTAACGGTAGAGCAGCGGACTCCAAATCCGAAGGATGGGGGTTCAAATCCCTCCTGGCCTGTAGAAGAAAGATGAACTTAATAAAACGAATTAAAGAGTATATCAAAGACGTGGTTGCCGAGATGAAGAAGGTTTCCTGGGCGAAACCGCGTGAGTTGTGGACGACAACATTGGTTGTCATTGTGTTTTCGGCGGTGCTGGCGGCGTTTATCGGGTTGTGTGATTTCGTCTTTTCCCATCTGCTAGCCCTGATACTTCGTTGAGGTAGGTAGCTGTAATGGCGATGAAGTTCTTTGTTGTTCACACCTATACCGGGCGGGAGAAGAAGGTGAAGGAGCTGTTAGAGAAGGCGATTGAGGCGAAAGGCTTGAAGGAGTTTTTTGGTCGGGTAATGGTTCCTTCGGAACGGGTGGCACGCGTGCGTAAGTCGAAGATTGTTGCTGAGGAAAGGCGACTTTATCCGGGTTATATCGTTGTTGAAATGGAGCCGACCGAGGAGGCGCTTAAGCTGGTAACTTCGATTCCTGGTGTTACCCATATGCTCGGGACACGGAAGGAACCGCTGGCACTTACCGAGGGTGAGGTTACCGCGATGCTGGAACAGGTGGAGCGCGGTGCGGATAAGGTCCAGCCCGAGGCGCCATTTGAGAAGGGTGAGACGGTAAAGGTAACCAAGGGTCCGTTTGCCGGTTTTACCGGTACTGTGGAAGAGATTATGAGTGAGCGGCGGCGGGTCAAAGTTATTGTGACGATATTTGGCAGACCGACGCCAATTGACCTCGATTTTCTTGAGGTCCAGCCGATTTAGGAGGCAAGGTTATGGCGAAGAAAGTTCTGGCGGTGGTTAAACTTCAGATACCGGCGGGTCAGGCAACAGCCGCACCGCCGGTGGGCCCGGCACTGGGTCAGCACGGTGTTAATATCGGGGAGTTTATTAAAGCGGTTAACGAGGCAACTCGTAAAGAGCCACCCGGGATGATAATTCCGGTTGTGGTGACGATTTACTCGGACCGTAAATTCACTTTTGAAACGAAGAGTCCACCGGCATCGGTGTTGTTGAAACAGGCCGCCGGTCTGGCAAAGGGCTCGGGTGAACCTAATCGGGCAAAGGTAGGTGTGGTTAAGCGGTCGGCTTTGCGGGAGATTGCGCAGCGGAAGATGAAGGATTTGAACGCTGCCAGTATCGAGGCGGCGATGCGGATTATTGAAGGTACGGCGAAGTCGATGGGTCTGACCGTTGAGGAGGATTAAATGAGGCACAGCAAACGATATGAGCAGTTGCGCCAGAAGGTAGACCGGAATCGACTTTATTCGCTTGATGAAGCGGTGCGGTTGGTAAAAGAGAACGCAAATGCGAAGTTTGATGAGTCGGTTGAAGTATCGGTAAAGCTGGGAATCGACCCGAAGAAGCAGGACCAGATGGTTTCGGGCACGGTAAGTTTACCGCATGGCACGGGCAAGAAGGTTCGGGTCCTGGCTTTTGTGAAGGGTGACAAGGTGGATGAAGCCCAGGCAGCCGGGGCAGACTATGTGGGTTTTGAGGATTTGGTGGAAAAAATCAGTTCCGGCTGGACCGATTTTGATGTCGCGGTGGCGACACCGGACACGATGGCAGGTGTAGGACGGCTGGGTAAAATTTTGGGGCCTAAGGGGTTGATGCCGTCACCTAAGAGCCAGACCGTGACTTTTGATATCGGCGCGGCAATAAAGGCGCTCAAGGCGGGGCGGATCAGTTATCGCACAGATAAGACCGGTAATGTTCATGCCGCAGTGGGAAAGGTTTCTTTTGATGAGAAGAAGCTGATTGAGAATATCCGTTCTTTTATGGCGGAGTTGATAAGGAGTAAGCCCGCAAGCGCCAAAGGACAGTTTATTCGTAAGGTTGTACTTTCCTCAACGATGGGAGTTGGGGTGCGGGTTGACCCAAAAGAGTTTACCGATTCGGTAAGACGCGAGGTGTGATATGGCAACAGAAGAGAAGTCAAAGGCTATTGATGAAATAAGAGACAAGATTAAACGGGCACAGTCGATTTTTTTTGTGGACTTTACCGGCGTGGCAGCAAACGATTTTAACGAGTTGCGCCGCCGTGCCCGGGAGAAGAATTTGACGGTGAAGGTGGTGAAGAACACCCTGGCGCTGCGGGCGCTGCAAGAGTGCGGTGTACCGGAGTCGATTGCGGAAATTCTGCGCGGTCCGACATCGCTGATATTTTCGTCTGAAGACCCGGTAGCACCAGCACGGCTCCTGAAGGAGGCGAAGGAGAATGTGCCCGGGATTAAGTTTAAGGGTGCTTATCTGGAAAAGGCGATTTATTCGGCAGCACAGTTTGAGTTGCTGGCAGCGCTACCGACCAAAGAGGATGTGCGGGCGCAACTGGTGGGTGTACTCAGTTCGCCGCTTTCTGGACTGGTTGGTGTGCTGGAAGGGTTGTTAGGCGAGTTGGTTTGGGCGCTGGAGGAGATCGCCCGTCGTCCGCAACCAGGAGCCAAACCTGAAGTCCCAACCGGAGCGTAAGATTGCTGCTTCTAAGTGAAGGCGTAGGTAAAAGATATAAATCTTTGTCGAATGACCTAACTATGGGCAGGGGCAGATGTCTAAATCTGTCCCCACTTTTCGGCAAAGAAAAAGAAAACAGGAGGATTTATGGCAGAGGATAAAATCCAGCAGTTAGTCTCAACAATTGAGAGTCTGACCGTTACGGAACTGGCAGCACTGGTTAAAGAGCTAAAAGATAAGTTCGGTGTGACAGCACCCGCATTTGTTGCCGCCGGTGCGGTACCGCAAGCCGGCGCTGCCCCAGCGGGTGAGTCGAAGGCCGAGGAGAAAACCGAGTTTACCGTAACGCTGGTTTCAGTCGGCGACAAGAAGATTCAGGTGTTAAAAGAGCTCAGGGCTCTGACCCAGCTGGGTCTTAAAGAGGCAAAGGATATCATTGATAAGACGCCGAGCGTGATAAAAGAAAACGCCACCAAGGAGGAGGCAGAGCGGCTCAAGGCAAAACTGGAAGAGGTGGGCGCGAAGGTGGAAATAAAGTGAGCGGGCGGAGCCACCGTAGGCCAGGGGTGACCCCATCAGGGTTGCCGGTTTTGACTTTTAGGCAAACTGTTTTGCCTTAGCAATCTAAGGGGGTAATGTGTTGAAAACGAAACAGAAGAACTTTGCCCACCGGGAGACGCCGCTGGAAGTTCCCAGTTTGCTCTCCCTGCAGATTGAATCTTTTGCCTCCTTTACCCAAGCGGATGTGCCGCCTGCGGAACGCCGGGCCCAGGGTCTTGAGGCGGTGTTTAAAGAGATGTTTCCGATTGAGGACGAGCACAAAAACTTCCGGCTCGAGTATGTCCGTTATGAATTCGGTAGCCCGCGTTATTCACCGGAGGAGGCAACCGCTCGGGGTGTAACCTACTCCCGGCCGCTTAAAGTTGTATTCCGGCTGGTGAAGAAGGGGTTTGGCAAAGGCTCGGAGGAAGTTCGGGACCTTATTGAGCAGGAGGTTTACTTCTGTGAGTTTCCCTGGATGACCCGCGGTGGTTCTTTTATTATCAACGGCGTGGAACGGGTTGTGGTCAGTCAGTTACACCGTTCCCCGGGAGTTTATTTCACCCGCGAAGGTGAGGAGATTTCGGCTTTACTGGTACCTTTGCGCGGCGCGTGGTTTGAGATGGTTGTTGACAAAAGCGGGGAACTGGTTGTTTTGCTCGACCGCAAACGGCGAATTCCGGCGGCGACTTTTTTCCGCGCCATCGGATTGACACACAGCGATGTACTGAAGCGCCTTTTTTATACTGAGGAACGGACGCTTGAGGTGGGCGATGTTTTGGTTCAGGATATCGCGGACGCGTCCACGGGTGAGGTTTATGCGCGGGCGGGTGAACGGCTGACCGAAGGGTTGATTGAGTTGCTTAATAACCGCGGCGTAACCACTGCCCTAGTGGTACCGCAGGGGCAGGCGGGTCTTGGCATCATCGTCAACACGCTGAAAGAAGACCGTTCAACTTCACGGGAAGATGCGATTAAACGGATTTACTACCGATTGCGTTCAATTGCGCCCCATTCGCTTGATATTGCCCAGCAGATGATTATCGGGATGTTGTTTGACAATCGGCGCTTTGACCTGGGTGCGGTCGGAAGGTATAAGTTGAATCGCCGTTTGTATTTGAGCACACCTGATGCGGTTACGACCCTTACGCCGGAGGATATCGTTGCCATCACCAGGTATCTAATACGGCTCGCCGACGAAAGTCAGTACTACACGATTCTTTCTACCTGCGAGAGTGCCGAGGAACGGGACCGGATTCTAAGGACATTGAAGGATGGTAACTGTCAACCAGATGGTTATATCTATGACCAGTATCGGCGCTCAATTTTCTTAACTTACTGGGACAGTAAGATGGGGGAACAGGCACAGGCACGACTGCGTTCTGCCGGTTTCAAATCTGATGGCGATATAGTCCGGTACAATACCGATGATGTTGACCACTTAGGAAGTCGTCGAGTGCGCCGGGTCGGGGAACTATTAGAGAATCAGGTTCGGCAGGCTTTGTTACAACTTGCTCAGAACATCAGGGAACGGGCGGCGTTTATCGATGACAGTTCGCTCGTTCCTCAGGAGTTGGTAAACACCCGGGTTGTTGCCAATGCGATAATGCAGTTTTTTACCCAGAATCAGCTCTGTCAGTTTATGGAGCAGACCAATCCGCTGGCGGAGTTGACTCATAAGCGGCGGGTTTCCACACTTGGGCCCGGTGGGTTAACAAAAGAGACCGCGGGCTTCGAGGTGCGCGATGTCCATTACTCACATTACGGCAGGATTTGTCCAATTGAAACACCCGAGGGACCTAATATCGGTTTGATTGCCACCGTTTCTACTTATGCCGATATCGACCATTACGGGTTTATCAGCACACCTTACTGGCGGGTAAAAGATGGCCGGGTGATTATGGGTAAGGGCAAGGAGATTTATCTTACACCGGAGGAGGAGGACCGCTATACAATTGCCCAGTACACGAGTGAACTTTTGCCCGACGGACGGTTTGCGGATAAAGAGGTGATCTGTCGGCGACGGGGTGATGTGATAAGTGTACCGCCGGAGCAGGTTGACTTTATGGATGTTTCGCCCAAGCAGCTGTTTGCACCTTCCACGGTGATGATTCCCTTCCTCGAACATGACGACGCCGACCGGGCATTGATGGGTGCGAATATGCAGCGGCAAGCGGTCCCGCTTCTCGTACCGGAGAAGCCGGTTGTGGCAACCGGAGTGGAAGGTAAGTTTGCCGCTGAATCGGGTGCGGTGCTTCTTGCGGAAGAGGATGGTGTTGTGACGCGGGTTGATGCCCGGACAATTACCCTGCGTACTGAGAGCGGGCTGAAGGAGTACCGTTTGACAAAGTTTCGAAAGTCAAATCAGTATACCTGCCTTACGCAGCGTCCGGTGGTTCAGCCCGGAGATGAAGTGAAAAAGGGTGATATTCTTGCTGATGGGCCAGCGACTGAGAGTGGTCAACTGGCACTAGGGCGGAATGTTCTGGTCGCATTTGTGCCCTGGCGGGGTTACAATTATGAAGATGCTATTATCGTGTCGGAAAATCTTCTGAAAGAGGATGCCTTTACATCGATTCAAATTCTTGAGTTTGAAATTCAGGCTCGGGAGACGAGATTAGGTCCTGAGATAATTACCCGTGATATTCCTGGTGCCAGTGAGGATGAACTGCGGAATCTTGATGAATTTGGAATTGTTCGGGTCGGTGCGGAAGTGGGCCCGGGCGATATTTTAGTGGGCAGAATTACACCGAAAGGCGAAACCGAGTACACTCCGGAGGAACGTTTGTTGCGGGCGATTTTTGGAGAGAAGGCGGCCAATGTGCGCGATAGTTCGCTGCGCGTAGAACCCGGGGTTTTTGGAACGGTTGTAGAACGCCGGGTGCTCTCGCGGAAACTCAACGACGCGCTCTCCCGCCGGCTGGAACGGGAGCGTATCGAGGAGGCGAATCGAAAGTTCGAGGTGAAGAAGGAGTTTTTTGCGGAACGCCGGAACGAAAAGTTGCGCTCAATTCTCCGGGGCCACAAGGCGGCAGCGAACGCCAAAACTCGGAGCGGAAAAGTTGTTCACAAGGCTGGTCTGGTAATGGACGATGAGTTCCTGAACAGCGACGATTTCACGAGTGTGGTGAATTTTGCCCAGCTGGTTTCGAACCCCCGGCTCCAGGAACAGATAAACAAAGCGACCGAAGAGTATGAAGAGGCGGTGGCCCGAGCGAAACAGGAGCGGGATGAAGAGGTTGAACGAGTTACCCGCGGGGATGAGCTGCCGCATGGGGTGTTGCGCTGGGTTACGGTTTTTATCGCCCAGAAGCGCAGGCTTGCGGTGGGTGATAAGATGGCCGGGCGCCATGGTAATAAGGGTGTGGTGGCAAAGGTTTTGCCGGTGGAGGATATGCCGTATCTTGCGGTGGACCCGGGGCAGGATAAGGAGTCAGGTACTTTGAAGGAGTTGCGGGGAGTCGCGGTGGATATGGTGTTGAATCCGCTGGGGGTGCCATCACGAATGAATATCGGACAGGTGCTTGAGGCGCATCTGGGCTGGGCGGCGAAGATTTTAGGATATCAGGCGATATGTCCGGTGTTTGAAAGTGCCACGCCCGAGGAGATTAAGGAGGAGTTGCGGAAAGCCGGTTTGCCGGAAGATGGTAAGGTGGTGCTTTACGATGGACGGACGGGCGAGCGGTTCCAGGGCAAGGTCACGGTCGGCGTGATGTATATGATGAAGCTTATCCATATGGTTGATGATAAGATTCATGCTCGCTCAACGGGTCGTTATTCGTTGATTACGCAGCAGCCTTTAGGTGGTAAGGCGCAGTTCGGAGGCCAGAGGTTTGGCGAAATGGAGGTATGGGCGCTTGAGGCTTACGGAGCGGCGCATGCGCTGCAGGAGGTTTTGACAATTAAGTCGGATGATGTGGAGGGACGGAGCGCGCTTTACGAGGCACTGGCACGGGGTAAAAACCCGCCAAAACCGAAGGCACCGGCTTCGTTTATGGTGCTGGTAAAGGAGTTGCAGGGGCTGGGATTGGAACTGGTGCCCGAACAGGAGAAGAAGGGCGAAAAAGGGGAGGTGTGAGGAATGAGCACAATGCGTGAGTTTGCATTTGATTTTGATGCCCTGCGTTTGAGGATTGCGTCCCCGGAGACGATTCGCAAATGGTCCAGTGGGGAGGTTATTAAGCCAGAAACGATTAACTATCGCACCCAGAAGCCCGAACGGGATGGTTTGTTCTGTGAGCGGATATTTGGCCCGGTAAAGGATTACGAGTGTAACTGCGGGAAATATAAGAAGGTGCGCTATAAAGGTATTGTTTGCGACCGTTGTGGGGTTGAAGTCACAAGTTCGGCGGTGCGTCGTTATCGGATGGGTCATATCGAACTGGTGGTGCCGGTGGCGCACACTCTGTTTTATCAGGTTCCCCCATCGAAAATCGGTTTGATGCTGGATTTGTCAATCAATGAGGTGGAGACGGTTTTGAACTACGAGGTTTATGTAGTGATTGAACCAGGTAGTTCACCCTATAAGCGGATGGAGTTGATTTCCGAAGATGATTACCGCCAGGCGCTGGGGAAATATGAAGGATTTGATGCCGATACCGGGGCACCGGCACTTAAACGCTTGCTGAGTGCGATAGAACTGGAGGACCTGGCAGCGGAATTGCGGACCCGGATTAAGCATGAGAGTTCGCGGCGCTTTAACCTGTTGCGGCGGTTGCGGGTGGTTGAAGCCTTTCGGACTTCGGGGGCAAAACCGGAATGGATGATTCTTGATGTCCTTCCCGTAATACCGCCTGACCTGCGTCCGTTGGTGCCGCTTGAGGGCGGACGGTATGCCACTTCGGATTTAAACGACCTCTACAAAAGGGTGATTGTTCGCAACAATCGTTTGCGCCATTTGATGTCCATCCGGACACCGGAAATAATACTGAAAAATGAAAAGCGGATGCTACAGGATGCGGTTGACGCGCTGTTTTCTAACGAAACAAGGCCAAGGCCGGTTCGGGGCCGGGGCAGTAGACCGCTCAAGTCGCTGTGTGAGGCGTTGCGCGGTAAGCAGGGAAGGTTTCGCCGAAATCTGCTTGGTAAGCGGGTTGATTATTCCGGTCGCTCGGTGATTGTTGTTGACCCGACGCTGAAGTTGCATCAGTGTAGTTTACCAAAAGAGATGGCGCTAGAGTTGTTCAAGCCGATGATTTTGCGTCGGCTGGAGGAGCGAAAACTGGCAGAGAGTGAACGCGGGGCGAAGAGTATGTACCGGAAAGAGACACCGGAGGTGTGGGAAGTACTGGAGGAGGTAACCAGAGAACATCCGGTACTGCTCAACCGGGCGCCGACTTTGCACCGGGTTTCAATCGAAGCCTTTTATCCAGTCCTATCTGAGCATCGGGCGATTGGTATTCACCCGCTGGTATGCCCACCGTTTAATGCCGATTTTGACGGTGATACAATGTCGGTTCATGTGCCGGTGACCCCGGAAGGGGTGCTGGAGGCGGCGGTGTTGATGCTCTCCTCGCATAACATTTTGTCACCGGCGCACGGTCGGCCTTTGATGGTTCCTTCGCAAGACATCGTCGCCGGAATTTATTACTTGACAAAAGCCCGGGGTAAAGCGCCGGCAAAAGAACAGCTCCGTTTGTTTGACGATTTTGCAACGGTTCATTCGGCACAGGATTTGGGTGAAGTAGATTTACACGAGTGGATTTTGTTCCGGTATCAGGGTAGCGATTTTGTCACGACGGTGGGACGGGTTTTGTTCAATGAGGTTTTACCGGAACGGTTGAGATTTGTAAATGAGGTGTATCCCAAAGACAAACTCATCGGATTGATTGATAAGTGTGTGCGGACATTGGGATTGGATGCGACCGTTAAGTTGCTGGACGACCTGAAAGATTTGGGTTTTGAGATGGCAACCCGCTCCGGACTGTCGATCGGTATGGACGATATCGTCGTGCCTGAGGAGAAGGGCGCCATTCTGCGGGAGAGCGAGAATGATGTCCGTCGCGTGCAACGGGCTTATGAACAGGGGTTGATGACCGACTCGGAGAAGTACAATAAAGTCGTTAACACCTGGACGCTGGCAACAGCCGAAGTTGAAGAGGCGTTGATGATGCGCTTGCAGAAAGACCAGGAAGGTTTTAACCCGGTGTTTATTCTCATTGACTCCGGCGCCCGGGGCTCTCGTACCCAGGCGGCACAGCTCGGTGGCATGCGTGGTTTGATGGCAAAACCGCAGCGGCGCACGGTGGGTGAGGAGGTGATTGAAACCCCGATTAAGAGTTCTTTTAAGGAAGGGCTTTCGGTATGGGAGTACTTCATCTCAACACACGGTGCGCGCAAGGGATTGACCGATACGGCGTTGAAGACAGCCGAAGCCGGTTATCTGACCCGCCGACTGGTGGATGTTGCCCAGGATGTGGTTATTACCATGGAAGACTGTGGTACAATCGTGGGTCAGGAGGTTACGGCGCTGCGGGAAGGGGGCGATGTCATCGAACCTCTGAGTGAACGAATTGCCGGGCGGTTTGCCCTGGATGATATCGTTAATCCCGTTTCCGGTGAGGTAATTGTTAGAGCCGGCGAAGAGATAACGGACAAGGCGGCAGAGGAGATTGAGACGAGCGGTATTGAGATGGTACGGGTGCGTTCGGTATTGACCTGTGAGGCTCCTTACGGACTTTGCGTTAAGTGTTACGGCAGGAACATGGCGACAGGACGGGTTGTTGAGATTGGCGAAGCGGTAGGGATTGTTGCTGCCCAGTCGATTGGCGAACCCGGGACACAGTTGACATTAAAGACCTTCCATGTGGGTGGCGTAGCGGCGCGGGTGGCAGAACAAACCAAGGCAACGGCCCGGTTTGCGGGCAAGGTTAAGTTTGAAGGTATGATGGTTGTGCAGCGCAGTGATGGCGAGACAACCGCACTGGAGCAGGGAAGACTGATTTTATCGGCCGGCGACCGTGTGGTGCCGTTTACCGTGCCGCCGGGCGCATTGGTGCGGGTGAAGGACGGCGCAGAGGTAAAAGAGGATGATATCTTGTTTGAGTGGGAACCTTATTCAATTCCGCTGCTGGCGCGGGGTCAGGGTAAGGTGCGCTACCGTGATATTGAAATCGGCCGGACATTGCGGGAAGATATTGACGAACGCACGGAACAAAAACAGCGCATTATTGTCGAGGACCGGGAGCGGAAACTGCACCCGGCGCTGGAGGTGGTAAACGAAAAGGGCAAGGTGGTTGATTCGCATGCGCTACCCGCCGGGGCATATCTGGTAGTGGATGACGGACAGGCGGTCGTTGCCGGTGACATCCTGGCACGATTGCTTAAGGAGATGGCGCGGACGCGCGATATCACCGGTGGTCTTCCCAAGGTTGCCGAACTGTTTGAAGCGAAACATGTTAAATCACCAGCGATAATTTCCGAAATTGACGGCATGGTGGAAGTCGGGGAACCCAAGGAGGGTAAACGGATGGTTCGGGTTGTGTCCGAGGGCGGGGCGGTGAAAGAGTATGAAATCCCCTACGGCAAATTTTTGCTGGTAAAATCGGGTGATACGGTGAAGGCCGGTGATAAGTTGTGTGAGGGTTCGGTAGACCCGCATGATGTTCTGCGCGTCAAAGGGTGGCTGGCGGTCCAGGAATTTTTGACCAACCAGATTCAGGCAGTTTACCGGTTACAAAAGGTTAAAATCAACGACAAGCACATTTCGGTGATTGTGCGTCAGATGTTACGCAAGGTGCGAATTGAGGATGCGGGTGATAGCAATTTTGTTGAGGGGGAGATTGTAGAACGCCGGCGGGTACTGGAGGAGAATGACCGGTTACTTGCCGATGGTCTAAAGCCGGCAAGTTACCAGCCCATCCTTTTAGGAATCACCCGGGCAGCGTTGTTAACCGACAGTTTCCTGTCGGCGGCTTCGTTTCAGGAGACAACCCGGGTTCTGTCGGAAGCGGCAATTCAAGGGAGAGTTGACAAACTGCGGGGTTTAAAGGAAAATGTTATCGTTGGCCGATTGATCCCGGCGGGTACCGGATTCCGGGAGTTCAGTCGCATAAAACTGGTACAGGAAGAAGAAAAGAAAGGACAGGAAGCGGCATGAAGATGTTAAACTTTAAGGAGGCTTATGCCGACGATTAATCAACTGGTGCGGAAACCCCGCAAGCAGTTACGCGCCCGCTCCAAGAGCCCGGCTTTGAAGGGGTGTCCGCAGCGGCGCGGCGTCTGCGTGCGGGTATACACTACGACACCCAAAAAGCCCAATTCGGCGCTGCGCAAGGTGTGTAAGGTGAGATTGACATCGGGTTATGAGGTTACCGCTTACATTCCGGGTGAGGGGCATAACCTGCAGGAGCACTCGATTGTGCTCGTGCGGGGTGGCCGAGTAAAAGACCTACCTGGTGTGCGGTATCATGTGGTGCGCGGGGTTTACGACTGTGGCGGTGTTGAAGGAAGACGGCAGGCACGCAGTCAGTACGGAGTCAAGAAGCCCAAGGGACAGGCGGGATAGTATGAAAATTAACGACGACACCATGAGGGAGGCTTATGGCGCGGCGCGGTAAATTTAAGGTGCGGACACCAGCACCGGACCCGCGATTTAATTCAATACTGGTGGCGCGATTTATCAACAAACTGATGTGGGATGGAAAGAAAACTGTTGCGCAGCGGATTTTCTACAAAGCTTTGGAGCTGGCACAGGAGCGTACCGGGGAAGATGGCTATGCGGTGTTTCAGAAGGCAATTAACAATGTGAAACCGGTGCTTGAGGTTCGACCCAGGCGGGTGGGCGGGGCAACCTACCAGATTCCAATGGAGGTGCCGCCGCAGCGTCGGGACGCCCTGGCGATAAAATGGATTGTTGAGTCCGCACGTGGTCGGAGTGAACACACAATGATTGAACGGCTGGCAGGAGAGTTGGTCGATGCCAGCCGAAAGCAGGGGGGCGCGGTTAAGAAACGGGAAGACACCCACAAGATGGCAGAAGCCAACCGTGCCTTTGCTCATTACCGCTGGTAAAGACCGACCTTAAAGTATATATTCGATCCAGCGGTAAAAGTGCTTTAGTGCGGTTATTTTGTTCTCAAATCGATAATATTTAACTGGACCTTGGTGCGGCCCGCATAACTGTCACGGGTTACGGTATAACAGATGTCAAGGTGACCGGGTTTGCCGATTTCGAGGTTTAGCAGTTCATCACTTCTTTGCCAGGCAATGGCGTCGAGGACTTTATTACCCGAACGGACCCGGAATTTCAGATGGGCTTTATCCCGCCCAACACGGCGCGGATAGCCAACCACTTCTAAACCAAGTGACGCAAAAACCGGTTCCGGGTTCTCGGGCCCGAACGGTTCGAATCGGGCAAGGAGCGAGAGCAAATTTTCGTCGACCTCGTTCAGGCTTGCGACCGCTTCGATATGCAAAGTGGGTTGGAAAATCTCTTCCGGCAGTTCGGCAGCAAAGCGGTTGAGGGCGGTACGGAGCTCGGGTACTCTTTCCGGTAATATCTTTAAGCCGGCGGCGTAGCGGTGACCGCCATAGGCGACGAGGTGTTCTGAGCAGTGGTGCAGTGCCTCATAAAGGTTGAATCCAGTCACAGAACGGCCTGAACCTTTGCCGATTTCTTTTTTCAGGGCAATCATAATGCAGGGGCGCCAGAACCGTTCAACCAGCCGAGCAGCAACGATGCCAATTACCCCTTCGTTCCAACCCGGCTGGGCCAGGACCAGCACGCGGTTTTCCGCCATTTTTTCCGCCTCGATAAAGGTGCTTGCTTCATTGATAATCTGGTCCTCAAGTGCCTGACGGGTGCGGTTCAGTATTTCCAGTTCACGGGCAATTGTCCGGGCGCGAGTTTCGTCCTCGGTAAGGAGCAGTTCTAATGCGGTCCGGGCATGACCAACACGGCCGGCGGCGTTGATGCGGGGGGCAAGGACGAAACCGATGTCGCGGGCGGTTAAAACTTTTGACTTCAGCCGGCTGGATTCAATAAGCATTCTGATTCCGGGACGGGTTGTCTGGTTAAGGGCGATAAGACCGAGCCGGGCGATAAGCCGGTTTTCACCTATTAACGGGACAACATCGGCGATTGTTCCCAATCCGGCAAGGTCAAGAAGGGCGATCAGTTCTTCTTTGGAGCGACCGAGTGTTGAAAGGAGATGCCAGGCAAGTTTGAAGGCGACGCCGCTACCGGCGAGTTCCCGAAATGGATACCGGGAATCAGGGCGCTTGGGATTTACAAATGCCAGCACCGGCGGCGGCTGGGGTCCAATTTCATGATGGTCGGTGACGATGACATCAATTTTTGCTGCCCGAGCCAGATTCAGGGCTTCAATGTCTGAGGAGCCGCAATCGTTGGTGATAATCAGCCGGATGTTGTGGTTGCGGGCGAATTCAATACCGGCAAAAGATACGCCGTAGCCTTCGCTGGCGCGGTGCGGCAGATAGGCGCGTACTTCTCCCCCTAAATTTTTTAAGGCGCTAACCAGCAGTGCGGTGCCACAGACGCCGTCAACATCGTAATCACCATAGACAAGGATTGGTTCCTTTTTATCCAAGGCGGCGATGATGCGTTCTGTTGCCCGGGCGATGTCGGGCAGTGTCTCAGGTCGGTGCAGACGAGATGCCGAAGGGTTTAAAAACTCATCAATTGCCTCGGGGGTGCGGCAACCGCGCTGATAGAGCAGTTGAGCGATAAGCGGTGGTACTTGAGCAGCGGCGGCAAGCGGCTCGACGGCGTCAGGGGAAGGAGAGGTTATTTGCCAGTGGTGATTGGGAACTATTGCTGCCACGTTAACATTTAGCAACGACTGGGAACAATGTCAATTTTTTGTATTCAGGACCGGGCTTCATCTTTTTGTCCTTAACATTGCCAGCGCATTTCGGGCGGCATCGTGCCAGGGGTCAAGAAGCGTTGCCCGTTCAAGGTAAAATTCGGCGCTGTCCAGTTTGTTAATACTGATGAAGACCATTCCCAGTAGATACAACGTCTCTGGATTGTTCGGGTCGTGTTCCAGTGCGGCATGATAATGCTCGATGGCGCGGCTGAAATCACGGGTGGCAATTGCGATGCGAGCAGCGGCAAGATGGTGTAATTCCAAAGCATCGGGGTTGTTTTGGGTGAGGGTGAAAAATTCCCTTTCTGCTTCGGGGACACGGCGCACGCTGGCGTAGGCGAGAATCAGGCTGTAGCGGGCAGCGGCGTTGTCTTGGTCAAACTGGAGGGCACGATTGAGCGCCTCAATTGCTGAAGAGGTGCGGTGTCTCTCAAGGTAGATGTTACCCAGTTGGGTCCAGGCTTGCGCCGAATAAGGGTTGCGGTTAACTGGGATAAGGTTGGTAGCGAAATAGATGAGGGCAGCGATACCAAGGCTGACAATACCGACCCTTCTTTTCGGCGCATGGCGTAGAAGTTGGTAAATCTCTGTAACAGCAGAACCGGTAAACATCAACAGGAATGGGATAACCGGGGCGCGTAACCGGGACAGGACATAAAAAATTAGTGCGGAACCGAGATAGCCAAGAACGAAAAGATAAACTGGCAAAGCCCGGCGGTTACGTCTTGCGAAAAACATACCGATAATGCCCAGTGCCGCGACCACGCCGTAATTGATAAAGGCGATTTTTAATACACGGGAAAATGGGCGCACCGTTTCCGGGTAGTAGTTATTGGGGATTTCGTAGTTGCTCCCGAATAGCAGAAACTTTCTGAGGAGCAGTTGGAGCCATTTCAGGGGGTGGGTGAGAATGTAGTTTACCCCCTTTTTTGTCCAGTAACTTGAAGCCCGGGACCAGGTTAACTCTTTGCCTTCGACTACTTTGGCGACTTTCTTTAGCCGTTCGTGGGAGAAACCCAATCCGGTGGAAAGTTCGGGCGGGGATTGCCAGGTACCGTCCGCCGAAGGGTTGTTGCCGTAGTAAAAGTTGATGCCGGAGTGGGCGGTAAAGAAAACCGGGTCGCGGGCGACTGCAAAGTTCCGCAGGGGCACGATGCCAATCGTCAGCAGCGAAATCAGGCTGAACAGAGCAACGCCTTTGAGCGAGGTTTTATTCTGCCAAAGATAAATCAGTAAAAGAGGCGCAAGGAGCAAAAGTTCCGGTCGGCAGATGACCAGCAGTCCAAAGGTTATGCCGGCAAAAACGAGGCGGTAAGTGGGTAATGGGAAGCGGGTAGCGGTAAAGAGATACAGCGTAAGGAGACTGAAAAATATCGTGATTTCGACATAGAGCAGGGCGCCGGTATAAAAAGTTAGCACTCCACACAGAGCGAAACCGATGCCGGCAACAAAAGCGGCAGACCGGTTAAAGATTTTTTCGGTACAGCGGTAAAGCAGGAAACTGGATGCGGTAGCGAGGAGGGCCTGGAACACCTGAACGATGAGCACTTTCGGTCCAAAAAGTTTATAGAGGAGAGCGAGCAGGTAAGGATAGATGGGTCGGAGGAAGAAGACTTCTGAGCCCCAGAAATCGCCGTTTACAATTTCCAGCGCCCAGCGATGATAAGCCCAGGAGTCCACAACATAAGGCGATACCCAGGAAAATGGAAGATGGCGTACTTCAAGGATGAACAGAATGCGGATAATGAGGGTGAGGAGCACCGGGACCAAAGGCAGTAGGGAGGAAAAATTGACGGGTTGACCAACCGCAGAAGGGAGAGCGGTATGGATAGCAGCCCGGGGCTTGCCCCCTTTGTTAATGCCCTTTTTCTTCATAACTGTTTGTTTATTCAGGGAGAGAGAGAAGTCTGAAAGAGAAGCAGGATGGTGGCAATTACCAGGGTAATCAGGGTGACAATCGCACCGGTAGCAATCCAATCGGCAAACTTGAGTGACTGACCGGTTGCTTTTTCATATGCACCCACGGCAACCAGATTGGCACTGGAGCCAATCATCGTCAGGTTTCCACCGTAGCAACCGCCGAGCAAGAGGCTCCACCAGAGAATTGAAGCGTGGGGCAGACCAATCTGGACCAAAGTTTTGACAATCGGCACAAGAGCAGCGACAATTGGCATATTGTCAACAAAACCGGAGCTGATTCCGGAAAACCAAAGCATCAGGATAAGACTGGAACCGGTTAAACCCGATGAGCCCATCCAGCGGGTGACAGGCAGTTTTTCCGCGACCTTGAGGATGAGATAACCCAACTTGGTGGTGACTCCGGTGTGTTCAAGGCAGGCGGCATTGGCGAAGAGAAACATAAAGAAAAGGATTGTCCACCAGTCAACACCGCGTTCAATCAATATTTTCCCGCGTTCCTGTTCAGTAAATATGACAAAGGCAAGGGCGGCAATCGGCGCGGCGACGAGCATTGTCCCTTCACCAAGGCGCAGCCAGGTTTCAATCCGGGCGTGCAGGACAATGAGCAAAATTAGCACTAAGAAGACCAAAATACCAAATCGCACCTCTGCTGGGTTTGCTTCAACGGTGAATGCCGGTGAGATACTCTCTTTTGGTTTAGATAGAAGATGTCGGAAGAGTAAAACGCAGAGAAATATCGTTACGAGACCAACGATTAGTGATACCGGCGTTGCCCAGCGCAGAAAGTTTTCAAATGTGAGACCGCCGGCAAATGCAATATAGACCCCAATCGGGTTACCAACCAGTGTCAATGCCGAGCCAACATTGGTGGCAAAGACGAGGGAAAGCAGGTATGGTAAAGGAGAACTTTTGCTGCGGCGTGCGATTTCCAGTGCCAGCCCAAAGGTTACAAGGATACCAGACACTTCTCCAGCAAATCCGGAGAGGATGATTGAGAAAAGCATCAGTACGATAAGCATCAATGCTGGTGAGTTTCCTACCTGCTGCGCAACACGGGCAACAACGGTCCGGAAGACGCCGATATTTTCTAACCATTTAATTAAAGCCATCATCGCCATAATGAAGATGACAGTGGGAATGGACATGTATTCCACAGCACTTTCGATGTCCATTACTCTCAGTAGCAAAAGTAAAGCGATGCTCGTTGCCGCCAGGGCAACGCGGTAGCGCCAGAAGAAGATCGTGCCGAGGATCATCCCGAGGAAAATGGCAGCGGCGAGCGCTTCGCGCATGAGCCAGGGTTCATAATTAAATTTGATGTACCCCAGTTTTTCGTAAATGTCCGTTGCGGGCAGTTTCAATGCGGGGAAGAAAAATCGGCTGAGAAAATAGGTGCCGACAATTGCTCCAACAAGGATTAATGCCTTATGATACCGGGCAAAGAAGCCCGGGGCCGGTTCCTGGATAAGGAGTTTTCTTAAAGCGAGGACATCTTTTGCTTTGAGTAGCCTTTGGCGAAGGTGAGGTTGAGCAACAATGCGGCTGATTTCGGCAAGGAGTTTTAGATATTCGGGTCGCTGATTTTCCCCGGCGACAATGAGGCAGATGAGTTTCACCGGCTGGGAGTCGACGGCGTGCCAGTTTACACCTTTGCGCACCCGGATGAAGGCGAGAAGCGGTCCCGGTATATTACTGGGAATTATCGCATGGGGTAATGCGACACCGTGACCGATGCCGGTTGAACCTGCTTCTTCCCGCTGGACAAGTGCCGAAATTGCTGTTTTCGGTTCGACACCAAAACGAGCCAGTTTTTCAGCAACAACGATGAAAAGATCAGCCGGCGTATCGACCCGTTCCAGGTCAAAAACGAGCTCCGGTTTCAGGTAATTGGCAATCAGGGACATTTCAGGATTTGCCAATTAGCAGAAGAGGACAGGGCAGATTGGGCAGAAGTTCTTCCGGTAACCTGTAGTCAAAGTTTTCGAGGATACTGGTGGGTAGAATAACAAGGTCGCAGCGGGTGGAGTTGGTGAGAAACTGGAGATTATCAAGTGTGCCCAGCTGGGCAACAACCGATGCCTTGATACCGGACTTCTTAAACTCATCTTCAAGGCGGTAAATGTCCTGCCAGCAACGGCGCTCATGCTCTTCTTTCCGTACCGCCTGTCGGGTTCCTCCCTCGTTACGGGGGGGAGGACACTCTGCGACCGGACTGACCGCAGAAAGGAGCACGGTGCTTTGATAGTGGCGGGCGAGTTCCATCACTGCGTGTTTTTCTTCCTGTTTTTCACTGATGATATAGAGAATTCGCTCAAACATTTTGTTTTTCTCCTTTTTATTTATGGTGCCATTGGAATCTGGATAAAGAGAGCGACTGTGGCAACGAGGAGGGCGGCGGCGGTAACGATTGCGCCAACCCGAATCCATTCGCCAAAGCGGATGTGTTGACCGCTTGTCCGTTCAAACGCACCAACCGCCACGAGGTTGGCGGTTGAACCAATTACAGTCAGATTGCCGCCAAAACAACCGCCAAACAACAAAGCCCACCACAGGATTGAGGCGTGGGGCAAACCGAATCGGGTCAGGTCTTTTACTACCGGTGTCAGAGCGGCAACAATTGGTAGGTTGTCGACGAAACCTGAGGCGATGCCGGAAAACCACAGAAGCAGAGCAACGCTTGTTGTGGTCATGCTACCACCAACCGCATTGGTGCCGGCAATAGTTTCCGAAAAACGTAAAACCAGATAACCCAGTTTAGTCGTCACGCCGGTGTATTCAAGGCAGGCGGCATTGGCGAAAAGAAACATAAAGTAAAGTAAAGTCCACCAGTCAATCCCTCTTTCTACGAGAACCCTCCCCTTTTCTTGTTCGTAAAAAACCACAAAACCGGTAACGGCAAGCGCGACGGCAACCAGCGCAGTACCTTCCCCAAGGCCGAGCCAGATTTCAAACCGACGATGCAGGGCGATCAGAATAACGGTGATGATGAATGTGATGATACCGGTGTGGAGTTTTGCCCGGTCGATGGTGCCAGTCGACCTTTCCAGATCTGCCGGGTCGATTTGATATCGGGTGCCAAAGAAGTGGCGCCGATAAAGCACGAGGCAGAGGAGAGCGATAATCACCGCGGTGATTGCCGAAACCGGTGTTGCCCAGCGGAAAAAGTCTTCAAAACTTAACCCCCCGGCAAAGGCGATGTAAACCCCAATCGGGTTACCAACCAGTGTCAATGCCGAGCCAACATTGGTGGCAAAAACGAGCGAGAGGAGGAAAGGCACGAGCGGGGCACGGGTGCGGCGGGAAATTTCCAGTGCCAGACCAAAGGTGACAAGGATTGCCGAAACCTCATCGGCAAAACCACCCAGAAGTACCGAAAAGCCCATCAAAAGGAGAAGTAAAAGCCAGGGTACACCCTTGACCTTTTCCACCGCTTTGACAACGACAAAACGGAAGACCCCGATATTCTGGAGCCAGCGGACGATGACCATCATCGCCATTATGAAGAGAATGGTTGGAATCGACATAAACTTTACCGTCCGTTCCAAATCCATTACGCCAGCGAGGAGTAAGATACCCAGTGCCGCGGCAGCGATTGCCACGCGGAACCGCCAGAAGAGCAAGGTACCAAAAATCATCGCCAGGAAAAGGGTGATAGTCAGTTCCTGCCGGAAAAGCCATTCGGGATTGTTGAAATGGAGATAGCCCAGTTCCTGGTAAATTCCGGATTCGGGCAACCGGATTAACGGTAAAACAGTTCGGGCGACGATAAAGACCGAAAGGACTAAACCAAAGAAAAAAATCAGGCGTCGGTTGCGTTTGAAAAAACCCTGATGGGGTGGCTGGGAAATAATCTTGGAGGCGGTATGAGCGTCTTTTGCTTTCAAGGCAGCGGTGCGAATGTGGGGAGTGTTTAAGGAACGGGCGACCTCAGCCAGAAGGGCAAGGTAGAGGTTACGGTCTTTTTCCGGGGCAACGAGCAGGACAATCAGTTGCACCGGTTCGTGGTCGATGGCGTGCCATTCCAGCGGTTTCTCGAGCCGAAATACGATAATTGCCGGTTTTAGAACGGTGGGACTTATCACATGGGGAAGAGCAATACCCGAACCAACACCGGTTGAGCCGAGAGTTTCCCGTTCTTTTAACTCTTTAACCAGGGTGGCGGCATCGGCAATGACACCATCGCCCGCCAGTCGTGCGGCGGCGAGGCGAAAAATCTCTTCCTGGTTGGTGGTGCCGGCTATGTCCAGCGCCAGGTTGTGAAAGAAAAATCGCTCTAGTTTAATCACGCACGATAGTCCTTTTAATTTTCAAAGAAAAAATATTAGAACAAATAACAGTTAAGTCAAATTCAGGATAAAAAACACAGCAGGGTTGATGAGGGGATTTCAGGTAAAAGGAGATTTTTTGAAGGCGGGTCTGTAAGCCGGGTTCTGTCTCCCTTACGGGTGACGGTCATTTCTCTGGGACCGGCGGTTACCCGCGGTCTCAAGCGACCTACCCGGGAATCATCTGGACCGGGCCAGTCCGATTCCCAATTTGGTCTTGCACCGGACAGGGTTTACCCATCCGATGTGTCACCACACCGGATAGTGCGCTCTTACCGCACTATTTCACCCTTACCCTACACAAAAGGTGCAGGGCGGTGTCGTTTCTGTGGCACTTTCCGTCCCCGGTTGGTCACCCAACCGGAGCCTCGCCGTTAGCGAGTGTCCTGCCCTTCGGTGCCCGGACTTTCCTCTCCTGGAAATCAGGAGCGACCGTCCGACCCGCCTTCATTTTAATTATAACACCGGTTTGCTAAAATTTCAACGGGTAGCGGTAGAAAATGCGGCAACTGGACAGATAGGTTTCAAAGATTAAAATGGTTGTTGTGAAGCGGGCTTTTCTGTTTTTATTGTTTGCAAGCGTCGTTTTTGCCCAGCCGGTGCGTATCGGACTGGCACTTTCTGGTGGTGCGGCTCTGGGGCTTGCGCACATCGGTGTATTGAAGGTCTTAGAAGAAGAAGGTATAGGGTTTATTGGCATTGCTGGAAATAGTATGGGCTCGTTGGTGGGCGGCGTTTATGCTGCGGGGTACAGTGCCGCGCAGATTGAAAGCATCGCTTTGCATGCCGATTGGAACCGGCTTTTTTCTTCGCAGCCAAGTTTTGGTGCCCAGTACCTGCCGGAGCGTCAACAGGCACAACGGTATGTGGTGCAATTGCGCCAGCGGAATTTTGTGCCCTATTTGCCCAGCGGGCTGGTGCCCCTCCAGAATGTGGAGTTTTTGCTCAATCGGTTACTGGCAGATATTGAGTTTCATACCGGCTATGATTTTGACAGTCTGCCGATTCCTTATCGGGCGGTGGCGGTCGATTGGAAGGCGGGAAAGAGGGTGATTTTACGGCAGGGGCGGCTCGAGCAGGCGATCAGGGCAAGTATTGCGATTCCCGGTGTTTTTTCGCCCGAGGTGATTGACGGAGTAGAACTGGTTGATGGTGGCGTAATGGAGTATATGCCGGTTGAGCCGGTGCTCGAATTTGAACCCGATTTTGTCATTGCGGTGCTAACGATGCGCCGGGGCGAAGCCCGGGAGGCATCGCTGATTGATGTGGCGTCAAGGAGTTTAGATTTGATGGGTTTCAGTCGGGTGGAGGAGGAAAAGAGACTTGCCGATGTGGTGATTGAGCCTGATGTTTCAAAATTTTTACATTCAGATTTCGCCCGGGCTAAAGAGTTAATTGCCGCGGGTGAGTCGGCGGCGCGGGCGGCACTGCCTTTGATAAGAGAGAAGTTGCAGGGACGGACGCCGGTGGTGATGCGCCGGGCAATTAGGGTCAGGATGTTGCCGGTGGTAAAGGTTGTTAGATTTGAGGGTACGCGCAGGACCAGGGAGTCGCTGCTGCGCCGGGAGGTGCGCACCAGGGAAGGGGCGCGGCTGGATTTCGACATCCTCCTTTCCGACCTGGAACGGCTGTTTAACAGTTCGCTATTTGAAGATGTTAATTACCGGCTGGAGTTTACGGGTGTTGATACTGTTGCGGTGGTGTTTGAGTTGAGCGAGAAACCCTACGGGTTCTATTTGCTTGGTTTGCGGTACGACAGTTACGACAATGTGGTGGTTGGAGCCGAAATCGGCGAGGGTAATTTGTGGGGAACAGGCGCAATGGCGCGTGTTGCTGGTGTGCTGGGTAATCCGAATGAGTTGCGGCTGGGATTAACCGGCACAAAAGTGTTCAATCTGCCTTTTGGATATCGGCTTGACTGGTTTTTAGGACGCGAGAGTCGTAACTGGTGGCAAGATGGGGTGTTTTCTTCCAGCTATTTTGTCAATTACAATGGTGCGGTCGCCGCCGCCGGATACATTCTGGGCCGTAACGGGTTTTTTAACCTTGGGGTTCAGGGGGAGAAGGTTTCTTATGCCGGTGTTGTTGTCGACAGTTTGAAACCAGAACTGGTAATTGGTCCAATGTTTACCCTTGAATTTAACAATCAGGATGATATTTATTTACCCCGGCGCGGGCTCAGGTACAAGTTGGACCTATTTTACAGTTGGCCGCGGTTAAAAAGTGGCCGGGAGAATCTCCGGGTTGACATAAACGGCGAGCAGGTGGTGCCGCTTTTTTCTTTTCTGGGATTGCGACTGTTTGGCGGGTTGGGTTGGGCGCTGGGTGATATGGCGTTTTCTAATTATTTTCGCAACCGCACCGAACTTGTCGGTTTTGCACCAGACGAGTGGACCAGCGAACAGCGGCTGTATCTGGGAGGAGGCTTACGATTCAAATTGCTTGACTTTTCCCAACAGGGTAATTACCCCTTGTATCTGGAGCTTATGGCAAATGGCGCAACATTTTCTCCGCCCGAGACGCTTGTTTTTGGGGAAAACGAGATATTGGATATGTTGCACTGGGGTGTGGGTGTCGGGATACTATCTAACACGCCGCTCGGTCCGGCAAAGGCGGTTGTCGGGCTGGGTAATTTTCTTAAAAAGCCGCCCCATCCCGGTGGCGTGCGAGTTTTTATCTCACTGGGGCGGGAGTTTCGTTATCAGCGATAGGTGTTCTGCCCGGGGCAGGCACGGACACATAGGCCACAGATGAACTGGTGAACAAATCGCTGGCGCTGAAACTCCTTTAACTTCTCAAAGCAGGCGCGGTGGTCAAAATCGGCGGGACTTTGCTTTATCGCCTGTGCCGGACAGACTTCAATACAGCGGTAACAACTGCCGCAGTCCTGTTTTAACGGTGCACCGGGGTCAAGGGGCAGGTCGGTGAGAACGGTTACCAGTCTTACCTGAGCACCGAATTCGGGCGTAATCAAGAGGTTGTTTCTTCCCTGCCAGCCTAAACCGGCGGCGATTGCGACCCGTTTGTGGGACAGATGGCCACGCTGATTTTCCCAGTCAACAACCTGGGAGGCGGGTATCGGCAGGGCATTGTAACCGGACTGCTGCAGGCGCCATACCAGTTCCAGCGCAATGCGGTCAAGGGCAAAGTTCAACTGGCGGTAGTGGTGTTCGTAAAGATGGTTGGGGTGGTCAGTTAAGGTTGCAAGGACCTCCGAAGATAGCGGGACGGCAAGGGATATTGCAAAAGGCAGACGGGTGAATGTTTCGGGCGCCAAAGCGGCGTCAGCGGTGCTGATATCTTTCATTTCGGCGACGCCGAAGGCGACTACGCCCCGGTTGCGACAGAAAGACTCCAGTTCGGTACGGAGTTGGATTAGACTCATTTTGCCCCCTTTATAAATACGGTTAAGGCAAAGATTGCGGCTGGGGTGATACCCGGAATGTTCCGGGCTTGCCCCAGTGATTCGGGCCGAATCCGTGCCAGTTTTTCGCGTAGTTCGGTGGAAAGTCCGGGCACGGCATAGTAGTCAATATTTGCCGGAATTCGAATCTGTTCCAGTTCTTGAAATTCGGCAACCTGGCGCCGGGTGCGGTTGATATAGCCTTCATACTTTACCTCCACTTCAACTAAATCTTGAACCGATTTTGCAATTGCCGGCGCTGTGGGCACGATTGTGCGCAGGTGTTCGTAGGTGATTTCTGGGCGACGGAGCAGTTCAATTGCCGCAGTTGTTTCGTTAAGCGGACCGGTGCCCAGTTTTTTCAGGCGCCGGTTAATTTCCGGTGACGGTTTTACCCGCGATTTTTTCAGCCAGTCAATTGTGGCGTTAAACTGACGGTTTTTTTCTTCAATGAGCCGGAAGCGTTCCGCGGGCAGCAAACCGAGTTCAAAACCTCTGGGACCAAGCCGTATGTCGGCGTTGTCTTCCCGTAAAAGCAGTCGATATTCAACCCGGGCGGTGAACATCCGGTACGGTTCATCGGTGCCCCGGGTTACAAGGTCGTCAATCAGAACACCGATATAACCTTCGGAGCGGGAGATGGTAAAGGGTGGCTTGCCTTTAACCCGGAGGGCAGCGTTGATGCCGGCGATGAGTCCCTGAACCGCGGCCTCTTCGTAACCGGTGGTGCCGTTGATCTGGCCGGCGAAGTAAAGGTTTTTAATCAGCCGGGTTTCCAGTGTGGGATACAACTGGGTGGGGTCGGAGTAGGCGTGTTCAATTGCATAGCCCGGCCGCATCATCCGGCAGTTTTCCAGCCCGGGAATGGAGTGGAGCATCTTTTCCTGAATTTCGACCGGCAGGCTGGTCGAAATTCCGTTGGGATAACATTCGACCGTGTTTACCCCTTCGGGTTCGAGGAAGATATGGTGGCGTTCCCGCTCGGGAAATTTGACAACTTTGTCTTCAATTGAAGGGCAGTAACGGACCCCTTTGCCTTTGATGATGCCGGTGTAGAGGGGAGAATGTTTCAGCCCGGATTTGACGATGCGATGGGTCTTGGGTGTGGTGTAGGTGATGTAACAGGTGGCACGGTTTTTCAGCGGTTCATTGGTCCAGAAGGAAAAAGGGTTGGGCGGTTCATCGCCCGGTTGTTCGGGCAATTTTTTAAGATCAACGGTACGGATGTCAATGCGCGGGGGCGTGCCGGTTTTGAATCGACCGAGGCGAAACCCGAGTTCCCGGAGGTTTTCACTCAAAAGATTGGCCGGTGCTTCACCCAGCCTGCCGGCGGGAAAACGAGTTAACCCGATATGGACGAGGCCGGATAAAAAGGTGCCGGGTGCGAGGATGACCGCTTTACCGTGAAACCTTTCACCGATTTCAGTTTCAACACCGCAAACGGTTTTACCCCGGGTGATGAGGCGCTGTGCCGTGCCCTGACGGATGGTAAGATGGTCGATTTTTTCCAGTTGGGCGCGCATCAACTGTCGGTACAACTGACGGTCAACCTGGACGCGGGAAGAACGCACCGCCCGGCCTTTGCTTGTGTTCAACTGGCGGAAGTGGATTCCTGCCTGGTCGGTGATGAGCGCCATCTGACCACCGAGGGCGTCAAGTTCTCTGACCAGCTGGCCCTTGCCAATGCCGCCGACCGCGGGATTACAGGACATCAAAGCGATGGTGTCGAGGTTCTGAGTTAAGAGCAGGGTGGTACAGCCCATTCGGGCGCAAGCCAGCGCGGCTTCACAACCGGCATGGCCACCACCGACGACAATCACATCAAAACGCTGGGGCACCATCTTAAAAATTGTAAATCGGCAAGCAATGATGTCAAAAGAAGAAGTGGCAAAAGGCGCCAATTTTGCTATAATTAGAATGGTGAGGGAGAATTTACAGTTGTTGATTGTGGTTGGAATCGCTTTACTGCTAATTTTGCTGGCGGCGGAGGAGTCTAAGAGGGCGTTTCCGGAACCGGCTTTTATCGCGGCAGCGCGTGCCCAGGTTGAGAATCAGGTCGGGACTGGTGATACGATGGAACTTGACGAAGAATGGGAAGAGTACGACGAAGAGCGGTTGTTGGAAAATTTGCCCGCGGAACAGTTTAGTGAATGGGACAAAATTTTACCGGCAGATTCGGTCATCAATATTTCCCGAATCCATCAGATAGTCAAGCGGTTGTTTTCTACACCGTAACGGTTTCGGGGTTAGATAAACAGTTAGTTGTTTTGTATCGGGCATAAATTCGTTATCGGTTGTTAATCCGCCACCAAAGCGATGTACAGGTTTTCTGCCCTGTCATTGCCGCCGAAGCCGATTGATAAGTCAGTATAAATTAAGTCAGGATTAGAACAGAAAGGTCCTTACCTGACTCCAGTCATGGCTCATACCAGTTCTGACCGGAAAATATCCCCGGGAACAGAACCGGAAATGCAAATCAGGACAGCACTTAAAACCGGTCAGCAGATTATCAGGTTAGTTGGCAATAAAAGGGTGGATTAGACGGTTTCAGTTAGAACCCTGTTGATTATCGATAAGATAGGCGGGAAAACGGCCTC
>Ga0067045_1028137_pt1 | contig 41752 bp, 37 predicted proteins | sample TerdegcTABiofilm_FD_59184 | JGI IMG/M metagenome (GOLD analysis project Ga0067045, IMG submission 59184) | Combined Assembly of (Gp0054472, Gp0054536) Wastewater bioreactor microbial communities from Singapore -Terephthalate degrading... | reverse complement strand
ATTTCTTCTCTTTAAATATAGAGGAGATTAGGTTATAATTAAAATAATTTCATATAGATTTTTATATGAGGCATCGATACTTTTTTGTTTATATTTTTGATGAGGCAATTCGCGGTCTATCTTTATTTGTTCTAATCCTTTAAAATAAGATGGAGAAATAAGTTGATTAGTTGAATAATCATTAATAATATACTATAATTACCTTTGATTTTAGTAAAGCAAAGTGATTAGATTAATTAAATATTAATATTGATAAGAGGAAAAAGCAATGGATATAATTAATTCTCTCCTCGAGATTATGGATTCAAATTTATATCTCGGGGCAACAATAATTTTTATCTCCAGAGTTATCGATGTAACGATTGGAACCTTTAGAGTGCAGATGATTGTAAGAAGAAAAAAAATCATTGCTGCTATTCTCGGCTTTATTGAGGTATTAATTTTTATTTTAATAGTAAGTAAAGTTCTCAAGGACATCGGGAATTGGTTAAATGTTTTAGCTTATTGTAGTGGATTTGCAGCGGGAAATGTTGGAGGAATATTTATCTCCGAAAAGATTTCTAAAGAAATAATTTCCATTGGAATTATTTCGAAAAATAAATGGCAGGAGATTGAAAATAAGCTTAGAGAAGAGGGTTTTGGAGTTACTCGCTCTATAGGTTATGGGAAAGATGGCGAGGTGGAGATTCTTAGAATTATCTGTGAAAGAGAATATTTTCCTAAAGTAAAAGACATTTCCTTGGAGCTTGACCGGAAGGCATTTATTACTTCTTATCTCTTAACTGAAAAACATGGCGGTGTTTTTTATGGTTTAAAGAGTAAGTTATAAGTCTATCAAATAATCTGTAAGGTCATATTTATCTGATTTCAGATTAAATCTGCTTTGCTGATAAAAATTTTACCTTATTTTTTCGCCCAATATCTCTCTTAGTTTTTTTAGTTGTATAGCTTTATCAATATCCAGGGCTATTTCAGGAGAAGAAATAATTGCCTTCCCCTTAAATCCGATAAATAATTCAGAGAATTTCTTTTCAATATCTCTAATAGAAAGATATTTTCTTAAATATTTTTGGGTAATTTGAGGCCCTAACAGTCGAGCTATTTTTAAGGGATGTTTCCTGAAATGGATAAATTGAGCAATTATCCTCTCAAATTTAACAATTATTTGTGGATTAACCAATATAATATTTCCTCCAGTAAATGACCCTTCAAATAAATTGGCATACACTCTTCTTAATTCGGGAAAAGGATAATTATTTTGATAAGTTTCCTTCTCTACTATAGGGTAATAAAGATCAAAATCCGGAAACCTGTTGCATTCTTCAATAAAACGGTTGATATGACTTTCGGTTACTAAGGGAATATCACAGGAAGAGATTAAAAAATGTGCTTCCTGAAACAACAGGTGAATTCCTGATTTTAGAGTAGTTAAAATAGTGTCTCCTTCTGGAATAGTCAAGTCAGCTCTATTGTTTACTAGATTATTTACTGCCTCTGAGCCGGTGACAATAATCCTATTAATATATTTACTTCTTCTGAAAGAGTTAATTACCTGAAGAATCATCGGAATTCCTGGGGAAAATATTTCAATTAAGGCTTTGTTTTCTTGATTAGTGAATCTCCTCAAACTGATCTTACTCTTTCCACCAGCTAGGATTAAGACATCGATTTTTTTTAACCTCATTAATCCAACCCTGATTTTTAATATATTTTATAAAAAAACTTATTTATCTCTATATTGCCTATATTTCTCATATTTAATTAGTTAAAGCATTAGTAGTAAGGTAATTAATTCATAAACTATTTTTATGGCTAAAGAAATTGATCTTAAACTTTCTTTACTCCTTTATTAAAAACTAAATAAATTATATAATAAAAATAAGCTGAAGACAAAGGAGGTATTAATATATATTGGAGAATAATTTTCAATACGCGGTTTTTTTAACTGCCTGGGGATGGGCAGGGGTAATCTTTAATCAAGAAGGATTAAGGTTTTTTATTTTGCCAGAAGGAAAAAAGGAAGATACCATTTTTGCATTAAAGAAGATTTCAGAAAAGAATCACCTCAATATTTTTAATTATAATAATCTTAAGGTGCAAAATAAAGACTTTTTAGATTTAATTAACAGGGTCCAGGATTATTTTATTGGTAAAGAAGTAAATTTCCTTAATTATCAATTAAATTTACAATCTTATAGTACTTTTCAAAAAAAGATTTTCCATACAGTGAGCAAAATTCCATACGGTTCAGTTAAGTCATATAAAGAAATAGCTGAAGAAGCAGGATTCCCTAGAGCTTTTCGGGCGGTAGGAAATGTGATGAAGGGAAATCCTTTACCCCTGATTATTCCTTGTCATCGAGTTATCAGAAGTGATGGGGGGCTGGGTGGTTTTTCCGGGAAAGAAGGTATTACCTTAAAAAAGAAGATGATTGATTGGGAAACTAATCCCAGATAATACTGTAATTAAATTCTTAAAGGAGAGCCTCTTCAAAGTATTGATGGTTATAATAAGTAGCAAGCTTTATATGAATCTCTGCAAGCATCTCTTCTAAGAGGAGGTTAGGGATGAGATTATAGCGGATTACACTTTCGTAAAAGACTAATTTGATCAATTTATCATGAGTTATACCTAAATGACTAGCCATAAAGGTTAGTGAGCCCTGTCGATTAAGTGCGGGAGTACCATTTACATCAATTACATAAATATTGCCGGATTCGTCTTCTTTTAAGTCAATTCTAATCACATCGTTAGCTTTTACTGCCTCGAAAGTATGGATAGCAATCTGGGCAAGACTTTCAAATCTCTTATCTCCTAAGTATACAATTTCGAACTTATCCCTTATTCTGTGTTCTTTCTTCTTGGTAGAGGTGTATCTTATACCATGATTCTCCGGGAAGCCAATAATGGGTAAGATATATTTCTTACTTCTATTGCCCAGGATTCCTATGGTATATTCTCTACCAGGCAAATATTTTTCGATTATTAATCTTTCTGGACCCAATTCTTTTTTGAGGGAAAGGAATCTATTTTTTAACTCCTGGAGATTATATACTACCGATTTAGGAGTAATACCTATACTATCTCCTCCTCCAGCGGGTTTTACCATTAGCGGGAAGCCAATTTTCTCAGTTAAAAAAAGTAATTTGTTTTTATTGAATCTCCAATGAGTGTCAAAAATAAAATGTTCAGGAACTAAAATGTTATTCTCTCTAAGTTTAGTGTAAGTCCGATCTTTATTCCGGCAGATTTCCATACTTTCAACATCAGAAAGGCTGCAGGGTATTCCATATTTATTTAAATGCTTACGCACCATAGCTGCGCCTTGTCCGTCATATAAAGTATGGGGCAATCCTTTATACCCTTCAGCCAGAACAAAGGCTAGATCGATAGGAGGCGAATTCATTATAAATTCATCTAACTGTTCCGGGGAGAAGAGGTCTAAAGAAAATATACGGTTATTAGTTTCCATTAAAGCTTGTTTAATAGCTACAACTTCCTCAGCAAGGGTACATTCTCTAAAAAGTCTCTTTTTCTCTCTTTTACTTACCTGGTTATAGACAAACAAGATATTTTTTATCATTAGATAATTCCTCTTATTGACCACAGGAAAATTTTCCACCATAATTTATTCTGATTTCCAAATGGAAGTTAGTCTTTTTCGGGTGGGATGTTAATATTTTTTAAAAAATAATCCAGGCCGATAAATAAGATTTTCTTCCAGCTAAAGTGAAAATTCAAGTAAGCTGAAATGTACTTAGATGGGTATTTTACTGACGAGTTAAGGCAGGCCATCCCAAAAATTTTTTCTTTTTATTTTATCATAAGAAGGGAACAATGACAACTAAAGCAATATTGTTAATAGTTAGGGGCTTTCACCTTAGGAATTTAACAGAGAATATCCTTTTTTTAGTTTTAATACTCATTATTAAAATGAATAATTGACTTAGTTTTTTATCTGAAGATAAATAATGCTCATCAAGTATTAGACCCTAATTACTGGTTTATTTATTTTCGCCAGAATTCCGGAATTACTAGCACTAAAACGGTATAAATTTCTAATCTTCCTAATAACATACAGAGGGTAAGAACAATTTTTCCTAGCGGAGGCAAAAAAGCATAATTTTGAGAAGGTCCCACCAAACCAAAACCAGGACCCACATTACCCAGGGTGGCAGCTACTGAAGCCATAGCACTAAAGACATCCAATCCTAAACCTGACATTATGAAAGTACAGGTGATAAAAACCAAAACATATAGAAAGAAAAAGCTGGAAATGTTATGCATTACTTCTTCTGAAACGACCTTACTTCCTAATCTTATAGGGGTAACCGCTTTAGGATGAATTAATTTATAAAATTCTTTATAGCCTTGTTTGAAAAGGAGTAAAATTCTTATATTTTTAATCGCTCCCCCAGTGGAACCTGCGCATCCACCTATGAACATCAAAACAAATAAAATAGCTTTAGAAAGTGCAGGCCAGGTATCATAATCGGCAGTTACAAAGCCAGTGGTAGAAATTATGGATACCACCTGAAAAGATGCATATCTTAGAGCAGTAAGTAGAGATTGATAAATATATAATCTTAATTCAGTAGTAACTATTAAAATGGAAGTCAGGACAACTCCCAAATAAAAGAGATATTCTCTATCTTTCAATAGACTTTTAATATCTCCATGAAGGACTTTATAGTTCAGGGTGAAATTAGTTCCAGCAATGAACATAAAAATAGTGATAATAAGATCGTAAACTGGATTATTATAAGCGCCCACACTCAAATTTTTAGGGGTGAATCCTCCGGTAGCCATAGTTCCAAACATATGCGTAAGGGCGTCATATAAAGACATTCCAGTAAAGTATAAACATCCAACCTGAAGAGCAGATATAATGACATACACTATCCAAAGAAGCCGGGCAGTTTCTTTAATACGTGGTTTTAATCTATCTGGTTCTGGTCCAGGGACCTCTGCCTTAAATAATTGCATTCCCCCTACTCCCAGGGTGGGAAGTATGGCTACTACCAGTACTATAATTCCCATACCTCCCAGCCATTGAATAAAGTCTCTCCAGAAGAGTATAGAAAGAGGATTCCCTTCAATGGAGGTAAGAACGGTTGCTCCCGTAGTAGTAAAGCCGGACATTGATTCAAAATAGGCATCTATAAAATTAGAAAATGTTCCAGAAAACTTAAAGGGGAGGCATCCAAAACCAGCTGATAATATCCAGCCTAAGGAGGCAACTGCAAATCCCTCTTTTATTCCAATAGTCTCGGAAGAAGAAAAGATGATTTTTAACAGGAAACCACTTATTAAAGTAAAGACTATAGAAATTAAAAAAGCATTAACCGCTTTTTCTTGATAATAAATAGCATATAGTAGTGGGATAATCATGCAAAATCCCAGACTAATCAATAGATAACCCAGGGTATGTAAGACTATCTTGTACTTCAATGGTTATTCCTTTCTTGCCTGCCTTCAATTATTTGTTCAATCTTTTTAATTTCGGAAGATAGAGCAAAGATAATTATCCTGTCCTGGGGTTTGATTATATCATTTCCCCCCGGGATTATTACTTTATCTTTACGAACAATTGCTCCAATAATTGAGTTTTTGGGTAAGTCAAGATCTTTTAGTGGTTGGTTAATAATTCCAGAGGTGGATTTAGCAACTAATTCAATAATTTCTGCCTCTCCTTCTTTTAATAAAGTCAGGGATAGAATTTCTCCCTTTCTAATAAAACGCAGGATAGCAGAAGCGGTAGTTATACGAGGATTAACCACTGCATCAACTCCCAGTTTTTCTAATATGGGAATATAATTAGTTCGGTCAATTTTGGCAATTACCCTCTTAGTTCCCAGATGTTTGGCTAAAAGAGCGACTAAAAGATTTTCCTCGTCAATTCCAGTAACGGTAACTAAACCGTCTGTACTTTCAATGCCTTCCGATTTTAGAAGGTCGATATTTGTTCCATCTCCATTGATAATTAAAGTGTTAGATAATATTTCAGCCAGTTTTTCACATTTTTCCGGGCTTACCTCAATGAGCTTGGTTTTAATTCCTAGTCTATTCAGGATTAAGGCAGTTTGAATCCCGATATCACTGCCTCCTAAAATCATAACATTTTGCATCTTTAAAGGAGTTTCATGGATAAACTCATTTAGGTGTAAAATATTATTGTCTTCAATTACAATATATAGATTATCACTATTTAGGATTTTTTCTTCTCCATTAGGGATGATAATTTGATCTTTTCGCGAAATAGCGACCACCAATATAGGGTAGGGGAAATGAATCTCCTTTAATTTTTGATTAAGAAAGGGGAAATCTTCTCTGATCTTTAGTTCCAGGAGCTGGACTCTGCCTCCTGCAAAACTCTGCATCTGGCCAACATTTAAAGGGGATTTAAGTAGTTTGACAATCTGTTTAGCGGTGGCAATTTCCGGGTTGATGACAAAATCTATTCCCAGCTGATCCCGGGATAGGGCATTATTATGAATGTATTCAATGTTTCTAATCCGGGCGATTTTGGTGGCTACTCCAAACTGCTTAGCAGACATACAGGCAATCATATTTGCTTCATCACTATTGGTTACCGCTACTAACATATCTGCTTCTTTAATGCCGGCTTCTTCTAAGGTATGAATATTTGCTCCATTGCCTAATATAGTGAGTACATCTAAACTATCTTGAGCAGATTGTCTAATCTTTTCATCTTTTTCAATTAAAATTATGTCGTGATTTTCAGAAGATAGGGTTTTAGCTATTTGACAGCCTACTTTACCCGCTCCTATAATAATTACTTTCAAGAATATTCACCTCATTTAATAATTCTTATAAGTTTCTTTCTGGGGAAATTTTATTAAACTAAAAAAGAGAAACTATTTCTTTTTTAGTTTCTCTATTATATATATTTTATATTCATAATATTCATAAATATAGAGTTATTTTATATAATAGTGCTCTCCCTCCAATGCTTATAAGGCGAACAATAAAGACCAGTTAAAGAAATCTTTTTCCCAGAGACAAAAAAGTTCTTCTTTTCTTACTTTATTGAATATTCAACCTATTATGAAGGGATTAGCTTTAAAAAGAAGATTATCTTTTTATTTTCGAATTTTATACCTTTTTCAGGTATTTGTCAAACTAATGATGGGGGTTGTCCAGGACATCCTGTACAATTTTTTAAATAATGATTGTTATCAGAATATAATAAAGAAAACATTATAATTAGCAAAAATCAATATCGATAAGATAGAGTGAAATTATATAATAATTAGACAAAGGATAATTTTTTCTTGACAGAACAGATAGCTTGGAGTATAAATAAATAAAAAAGTTGCTTAAAAAGTTGTGGAAAGCAGGGATATAAATTATGCCCAACTACGATTTTAAGTGTCAGGATTGCCACCAAACTTTTGAGGTGCGAATGACCATTAAGGAAATGGAAGAGGGCAAGGTAATTTGTAACCATTGTCAAAGCAAGAACGTTAGAAGATTATTTAGGGGATTTGGATTTTCAAGCGGAAAATCATCCTCTTTAAATGAGTTAAGCTCTAGTTCTGGTTCTTGCAGTACTTGTTCTTCTAAATCTTGTTCTACCTGTAAATAGAAGTTAAAAATTTTTTAATCAAGGTAAAAGGTAATGTTTTAGATAAAAAACATTACCTTTTTTATTTTATGGGAAAGAATGAATAATAAATAATAATTATGAAAAACGAGGGTAAATATAGTATAATATTTTATAGTAAGAAATAACTTATAAAGATTATGAGAAGGGCAAATCCAAGAGTGTTTGGGCTATGATTTTATATTATCTCATCTATCTCATCGCAAAAATCAAAAAGGAAAATATAGTCAGGTTAAAAAAAGGAGGTAATAATGTCAATATTAGAAAAAAATAAACTTTTTTGGATCGAAATATGCCTATTTACCTTGCTTTTTTTATTAATTTCAGCTGGAATATTTACCGGCCAAGAAGCCATAGAAAGCTTAGAATATTTAAAAGATATGGCAATAGGGAAAGATGTCCAGGCAAATGAACTTACCCAATTAGTAAATTTTTTCTTTCCCCAGGAGGGTAAAGTAGTATGCTGGATAAAGTTTTCTTATACTTCAAGAGAGGAGTTCTTTCTTCGATGGGAATGGATCAACCCTCAAGGAAAAAGATATTGCTTAGGAGAAGTAAAAATGGAAGCGGGAGATTATAATAATTATCGCAGTTGGTACTGGATAAAGATTAAAGATAGACCTGCTTCTCAGCTATTTGGAGAATGGAAAGTAAAAGTTTATATTAATAACCTATTTTTAGGAGAAAAAAGTTTCTATATTATAAGTTCTTCTTAGAGATTGGGAAAGATAAAATTGTTGAAGCATTCTCGGAATAAGCCAGTTAGTTTATTACTGGTAAATCCCTGGATTTATGATTTTACCGCCTACGATTTTTGGTCGAAACCATTGGGGTTATTGTATTTAGCTAGTATATTAAGAGAACAGGGTTATGAAATTAATTATATAGATTGCATGGATCGTTATAATCCTGATCTCTTAAGAATACAGAACAAACTATTTCCCAAAAAAGACGAATCAGGGAGAGGTCCATTCTATAAAGAAGAGATAAAAAAGCCCGAGGTTCTAAAGAATATTCCCCGCCGATATAGTCGATATGGAATTACCGAAGATATTTTTATAAATGAGTTAAATAAAATAGACTGTCCCCAGGCAGTTTTAGTTACTTCCCTGATGACTTACTGGTATCCCGGAGTATTTAGAACCATCGAATTAATTAAGAAGTTTTCCCCCCATACCCCGATAATTTTAGGAGGTATTTATACTACCTTATGCTTTGAACATGCTCTCCAATTTTCTAAGGCAGATTATATAATTAAGGGTAAGGACATAAGAGAGGTCTTACAAATACTGGGAGGAATTACCGGGAATAAGGTTGACTATTTAAAATATCAGAATAGCTTAGGTTCTTTTCCTTATCCTTCCTGGGATTTTTACCCCCATCTTGATTATATTTGCATTTTAACTTCTCGGGGATGTCCCTTTCGTTGCACTTACTGTGCTTCCTTCCATTTAGATCCTGAATTAGAATTTAGAAATGCAGTAGAAGTAGCCAGAGAAATAGAATACTGGCATTGTAAAAAGAAGGTCAAAGATTTTATCTTCTATGACGATGCCCTTCTGGTTAATTGTGAGAAAAGTTTTTTAATTATTCTAGAAGAATTGATAAATAGAAAATTATCTATTCGGCTTCACACCCCTAATGGCCTCCATGCTCGGATGATCAATGAAGAAGTAGCATTAAAAATGTTCAAGGCTGGAGTGGAAACTATAAGATTGGGTTTTGAGACTGCAAATCCGGGAGTTCAGTCTAGAACAGGAGGTAAAATAACTAATCTTGAATTTAAAAGAGCAGTAAATTTACTTTTACAGGCGGGATTTAAGACTAACCAAATAGGTGCTTATCTTTTAATTGGGCTGCCTGGTCAGAAAGGGCAGGAAATCATTGATACAATAAATTTTGTAATAGATTGTGGAGCTCATCCCCGTTTGGCCAAGTTTTCCCCTATCCCGGGTACGGGGATTTGGCAAACCAGCAAAGATTATTTTCACTTACCAGAAAAAGTTGATCCTTTATTTCATAATGATGCACTATTACCCTATCTATCACCAGATATTAATGTAGAAATATTGGAGAAGATTAAGGAATTAATTAAAAGAAAGATGAATTAAGCAGGCTTAATTGTGGTATAATTAATATTAACAATAATAATCCATTTGTTTTAAATAATTTTATTAAGAGGTGATAAGAATATCTGGAGGTGATAAAAGGAATACAGGTAATCCCTGGGTGGTAAAATTACTGATATAAAAGAGTAAGAAGGTAATAAAGAAAATAGTATACACAAATTAATCATTGGGGATCTTTTAAAAGCAATTCAATATTAATTTTAAGGAGGAGAAAAATGGAGCTATTAAAAGTTTCATCTAAGTCGAATCCTAAAGCAGTAGCAGGTGCTTTATCAGGAGTAATAAGAGAGGAAGGAAAAGCTGAATTGCAAGCTATTGGAGCAGGAGCAGTAAATCAAGCAGTGAAAGCAATTGCCATTGCTCGAGGTTTTACCGCAACCAGTGGGGTTGATTTAGTTTGTATACCAGCTTTTGTAGATGTAGAGATTGAAGGAGAAGAGAGGACCGCTATAAAATTCGTAGTAATGCCTGGATAAGAAAAGTTGACAATTAAAGTATTACAGGAGGTATAAATTATAATGGATAAATCTAAAGCACAGGATAAATTGGGTGTAAGTCAAGCCGGGGAGAAGGGTAAGTTCTCCGGTGGAGAAAAGATAGATGAGAAGAAAATAGAGCCACAAGAAATAAAAAAGGAAGAAGTTATTCCCGCGAAAGAAATTCTGGGTGACATTAATATTGTACCTGAGGTAATCGCTACAATAATCAGCAGAACAGTAATTAATGTTCCTGGGGTAGCAGGTTTAGCTACCCAAGCGAAAGGTGGTATTGGCACTCTATTAGGGACGAAGGAACTGGAAAAAGGTATAAAAGTTGATTTAGTAGATAATAAAGAGGTTTCTACTACTATATCGGTGATTTTAGAATATGGATCAGTAATCATTCAGGTAGCGAAAGAATTACAGAAAAAAGTAAAGGAAGAATTAGAGGTCAAAACTGGCCTTAAAGTAACGGGAGTAAATATAAATATTCAGGGTGTACGAGTAGAAGAGGGGAAGTAAAAAAGATCTTAGATATATAAATGAATAGACCTACCAGAATAAAGCTTTCTGATAGGTCTATTTTTTATATTGAATAACCAAAATAGATTATTATTTTACTTTTTCTTTTAGTTCCTTTCCTGCTTTAAAGAAAGGTACCTTCATAGCTTTTATAGAGATCTTTTCTCCAGTTCTAGGATTTCTAGCCATTCTTTTTGCTCTTTTTCGAATGCCAAAAGTACCAAATCCCACTAATCTAACCACTTCTCCTTTGGCCAGACATCCAGCAATATTGTTTAGTACACATTCTACAGCCTTCTTGGCTTCGTTCTTGGTAGAAGCTAAATCACTTGCTACTCTGTCAATCAGTTCACCTTTATTCACTATTTACACCTCCTTTCATTTTTGAAGATAACCATCTAAATATGAATAATTCCAAGCTTTTTGAATATTATCTAATGATATATACTACGAGCCTTCGGAAAATCCTTCTTTTTTCTATATTTTTTTTTATTTTTTTTGTAAAAGGGTATTGTTTATTGATTTTTGAAACATATTTTAACTAAATTTTCTTTTTTAGATAGATCTTCAGGTAGATAAAAAACTATTTTTTGGAGAAGAAGAGAATCTTTTCATAGTTAGCCCAGAAGGAATATCTATCATTATTTATTTAGGAGAATAAGATGGATATATCTAGTTCTTCCAAGATATAATTACTTAACTTAGACCCTAAAAATAAGTAGTATCCTTATTTCTTTTTTATAAAGTATTGTAAATAATTTTATGTTATAATAAGAAAAAAATTACTTTAAAATTGATTTTCAATATTGTTTTAACTTGGTATTTTAAATGGGGAATATTATATTCCCCCCAAAATATTAATTATTCATTCTTTCAGGTGATTAACAAGAAGAAGTATTTTAATAAAAGGAGGTCTTAAATAATGTTAAAGGATCAAAAACCTGGAAAAAGTAAAATTACCTGGAGTCTGGTGGTGGTTTTGGCCCTTTTTTTATTTCTCTCTATAACTGGAATTAGTTTTGCTCAGACTCACCAAGAAGTAGAAAAGATGAAGAGCATCGAGATTATCCATCCTCGGCCCACCTTTAATTTAAGAATATGGCTGGATAAGGAAAAGGATCCCACCTACTACCCGGGAGAGAGGATCACAATCTTTTTTCAGGTTACACAAAATTCTTATATAACCATTTATCACTATGATACTGAAGGTAGAGTAAAGATTTTATTTCCTAACCGAAGTTCCTCTAATAACCTTGTAACCAGGGGAGAGGTTCAAAGGATAGAAGGGATAATTGATCCCCGGGGCAATCCAGGGATGGAATTTATTCAAGGATTTGCATTTACCAGAAGTACTATTCTACCCTTAGAGCAAGAAAAAGAACTTATTCTTAAAGAATCTACTCCCGAGGTGAGTAAGGATTATAAGAGACATATCAATTCTATTAAGGGGATTATAACTAATCTGCCTGCAGCCTCCTGGACAGTTAGTAACCTAGTAGCCTATACTATAAAACCAGTAACTCCTCCGCCACCTCCTCTGGTTAATTATGGAAGAATTATGGTAAATTCTAATCCTCAGGGAGCCAGAGTATATCTGGATAATAGCTATAAAGGTGTTACGCCCTTGAGTATAGATAAGGTAACTACCGGCCAACATCAGATTAGACTAGTCCTGCAGGATTATCAAGATTGGAGCCGTGATATCTTCTTATCTCCCAATCAGACTACTTCTATCTCTGCTGATTTGATTCCTTTACCTCAGTATGGTTCTATTTCCATTTATTGCAATCAGGGTAATGCCAGAATTTATCTAGATGGAGATTACCAGAGGACTACTTATGCCAATCAGTCGGTGGAGATAAAGAATGTAAAACCAGGTTATCACAAAATTACTATTACTAAAGATGGTTATCAGGAATGGTCCAGCAACATCTTGGTTAATGCTAATCAGACTTATATATTGTCAGCTTACTTGGCGCCTGAGATAGCGTATGGTTCCATGGCTGTTTACTGTAATGTAAGTGAGGCAAAAATATTTATCAATGGAACTTATAAGACTACTAGCTCATCTTCACAACCAAAAATCATCTCGGAATTAAAGGAAAGAGAATACGAAATTACTCTGGTTAAAGATGGCTATCGAACCTGGGTTCAAGATGTCTGGGTGTATGCTGGAACGACTACTTCACTTTATGTAGAAATGCTGGAGATAGAATAAAGAGAGATTGTAAAGTAATTAAAAGAAAGTTCCTCTAAATTTGTCGAAACATGCCTTTTGTTTAAAGGGGGAAAAAAAGGAAGGAATTACTTAACTAAATATCTGTTTATGATTAAAGCAGGTTAGTTAAACCTAACCTGCTTTTCGATTAAAAGTTATCTTTTCGGATTTTTTAATTATTAGTTTAAATAATTTGGTAGGAGAAATAATAATAGATTGAGAATTCTTACCTGAATAATAATGAATTTTTTATAATTAAAATTAAAAAGGAGATATCTAAAGATGAGTGGTCAAGATCTAGTAATTATCGGAGGAGGACCGGGTGGTTATGTAGCGGCCATAAAGGCAGCCCAGTTGGGATTATCTACTACCTTAATAGAACAGGATAAATTGGGTGGAGTTTGTATGAATCGTGGTTGTATTCCTACTAAGGCCTTAGTAAGTACAGTGGAAATCTTACAGAACATTCAAAGGGCTAAAGAATTTGGAATAATGGTCCAAGATTATTCTATCGACTTTCCCGGTATAATGAAGCGGAAGGATATGATTGCCAGGAGATTATCCTCTGGAGTAGAACAATTATTGAAACTCAATGAGGTAAAAATAATAAAAGGTGAAGGGCAGATATCTGAGCCTGGGATAGTGGAAGTTGTCGATGCAGAAAGGAATAAAGAGGTACTTAAAACAAAGAATATTATCATTGCTACTGGTTCCAAAATTTTACCCCTTCCCGTACCTGGCATAGATAATGAAGGGGTGATTAACAGTGATGAGGCCCTCTCTCTTAATGAGCTACCCTCTCGGATATTAATAGTAGGAGGAGGAGTAGTAGGTATAGAATTTGCCTGTATCTTTCAAGCTCTAGGTGTTAAGACTACTATAGTAGAGATGCTACCTCGAATATTACTTCCCGTAGATGCAGAGATAGTCAGTAGACTTACTCAACTTTTAAAAAGGAGAGGGATAGAAATTTGGATCAATAGTAAAGTCAAAGAAATAAAGAAAAAAGGATATCTTTTAGAGGTGGTTATCTCTACCCCTGAAAAAGAAGAAAGATTAGAGAGTGAAAAAGTTCTGCTGGCTGCTGGCCGTATTCCCGACCCAGGAAAGATAAATATTACCCAATTGGGGCTTGAATTAGAAGGTAAAGCCATTAAAGTAGATGAAAGAATGAAGACTAATATTCCTGGTATTTATGCAGTAGGAGATGTAGTGGGAAAGATTATGTTAGCCCATGTTGCCTCTCGGGAAGGTATAGTAGCCGTGGAAAATATTGCTGGAAAAGATAGTTTCATGGATTACCGAGTAGTTCCTAATTGTGTTTTTTCTCTCCCTGAGGTAGCCAGTGTAGGCTTAACCGAGGAAGAAGCAAGGAGGCAAGATAATCATATCAAAGTTTCTAAATTTCCCTATCTAGCTAATGGTAAAGCTCTAGGTATGGGAGAAACAGAGGGGATGGTAAAAATAGTTGCTCAGGCAGAAACCAATGTGCTTTTAGGGATACACATCCTGGGAGCTCATGCCAGTGATCTGATTGCGGAAGCTACTCTAGCTCTTTCTATGAAGGCTACAGCCAATGAGCTAGTTCATTCTATACATGCCCATCCTACCCTGGCTGAGACTATTGCCGAAGCAGCAGAAGGTATAGTAGGAAGACCTCTTCATATTTTCCGGGGATAAACAAAATAAAATAGTATTCAAATTGAGGATATAACTATGAGATTAACGGTTAAAGATGTAGAAAAATGTGTTGGCTGTCAGAGTTGTATGTTTGCTTGTTCTCGTATAAAAGGTGAGGGAGGTTTAGCTAAAACCAGTATTCAAGTAAAATCAGTGGGAGGAATGGAACGGGGATTTATGGTAATTGTTTGCCGGGCTTGCCCAGATCCAATTTGTGCCAGGGTATGTCCCACTGATGCCCTCACTCCTCGAGAAGGTGGCGGAGTAAAGCTGGATATTACCAGATGTATAGGTTGTGGATACTGTAAAAGTGCCTGTATAATTGGAGCAATATTCTGGGATAATGAGACTAACAAACCTATGGTCTGCGATTATTGTGGTTATTGCGCCAAGTATTGTCCCCATGGAGTATTAAAATTGGAGGAATGGGGAGGTAAACATGTTTAAAGAAGATAACCTGGCTAATATATTGTATATAGATTTATCCCGAAGAAAGTATTGGGTTGAGAGAAGGACCGATCTTTTTGAAAAATATCTGGGAGGAGTAGGAGTAGCTATTCAGCTTCTCAAAGAGGAATGTCCCGCAAATAAGGAACCCTTGTCAGTAGAAAATCCGATTATATTTGCTGTTGGACCTCTAACTGGGTTGTTTCCTCTTGCCTCTAAGACGGTAGCCTTATTTAAATCTCCTCATACCGGGAATCTTGGCGAAAGTCATTGTGGAGGCAGAAGTGCGATAGCCCTTCGTCTAACTGGTTACGGGGCAATAGTGATCAAAGGGACAAGTTCTATTCCAATCTACCTGGCTATTCATGATGGGCGAGTCTATTTCAGAGATGCCTCTGCCTTGTGGGGAATGACTAATAGTTATACTGTCGGGAGGATAATTCGTCAAAATGAACCAGCAGAAGGATTGCGCACTATTATGCGTATAGGTGGGGCAGGGGAAAAGCTTATTTCTTATGCTTCTGTGACTACTGAAACCTACCGCCATTTTGGAAGACTGGGTTTAGGAGCGGTATTTGGCAGCAAAAAATTAAAGGCCATAGTGATATCCGGAAAACATTCTCTTCCAGTTAAAGATAAAATACGATATCGCCAGTCCTATGATTATATTTACAAAGAAGCGGTCTCCTCACCAGTGATGAAAAAATATCATGATCTAGGAACTGCAGAGAATATCTTTCCTTTAAATAAGTTAGGTGGCCTTCCTACCCGGAACCTTCAGGAGGCAAAATTTGAAGGAGCTTTGAATATATCAGGAGAAAGATTGGCCGAAGGTTATCTAGGTCGTCGATTAGCTTGTGCTCATTGTCCGGTTGGCTGTATTCATATTGCTGCTCTGCGGGAACCTTATGAGGATGAGCTTTTTTTCTATAAAACCTCTATGATTTCTTATGATTACGAACCTATTTTTGCTCTAGGATCGATGTTAGGTATATCCAACCCAGAAGGATTATTAAAATTGATTGATCAGGTAGAAAGAATTGGCCTAGATTCGATGAGCACAGGAGTGATTCTAGCCTGGACAACCGAAGCCCAAGAGAAAGGAATTATTTCAGAAAAAGAGACGGGAGGTATTAAATTTTCCTGGGGTGATTATTCTTCCTATCTTAAGGCAGTACAATTTATCTTAGAGCAACCCAATCAATTCTATAGAGCTTTATCCCGGGGAGTAGAATATGCTTCCCAGAAATATGGAGGAATAGATTTTGCTCTATCTTTTTCTGGAAATGAGATGGCTGGATATCACACTGGTCCAGCTGCCCATATAGGTTTCTTGATAGGTGCTAGACATAGTCATTTGGATAATGCTGGTTATAGTATAGATCAGAAAATTTTACGCCTGGGAAATGTTGAGCCGGAAGTTCTGGCTAAAAAATTATTGGCCGAGGAATACTGGCGTCAAATTCTTTCTAGTCTGGTAATATGTTTCTTTGCCCGCGAGATATATACTCCAGAAATTTGTTTGGAAGCATTGTATTCTGCTGGTTATGACCTCTCTAAAAAAGAATTAATAGAAAAAGGGAGAGAAATTCACAATCAAAAATATAGGTTTAAAGTCCAGGAAGGATTCTCTCTAGATAATTATCATTTACCTGAAAGAATATTTGGTACTCCCTCTTTGGGGGGCAAAATTGAAAAGGAGTTTGTACATAAGGTTATAGAATCTGTGAAAAGGGAGATTTTTTCTAAACAGAACACTACAAAATAACTCGGGTTCGAATGTTTAGAAAATGCAAGTTTAGCTTTATTCAAAATTTTCTAAAAATAGAGGATAAAAATTACTGGCGATAAGAAAAATATGGTAAAATTTTCTAGGTAAATTAACCCAAAGGAAAAATAATTCTAGTGGAAATTTTTTTAATTATATCAGGTGTCATTTGTGCTATTTTAGGAATAATCGGTTGTGTTCTACCTGCCCTTCCCGGACCACCCTTGAGCTATACTGCTTTATTATTACTTCATTTTTCCGGGAGAGAGCCTGTTTTTAATAAAGATTTTTTAGTAATCTTAGCTATTATTACTCTTCTAGTCTCCCTGGGAGATTATTTCCTTCCTATTATAGGGGCAAAAAAATATGGTACCAGTAGGTATGGAATCTGGGGAGCGATAATAGGTATGATTATCGGGATATTTTTCTTACCACCCTTAGGAATGATAATAGGTTTATTTATGGGGGCGATTTTAGGAGAAATGATAGCCGGTAAAGAAAATCCAGGGCTTTAAAATCTGGGCTAGTTACCTTTATAGGTAGTATAATAGCTATTTTTATAAAATTATCTTTATCTTCGGTAATAGCCTTCTATTTTTTTACTAATTTAATTAGATTAAAAATATAAAATATAAAGGAGATAATAAAAAGGAAAAGGTAATGAAAAAATATTATCAACTAACAATTGAGGATATAGCTGAAGAATTAAAGACTGATTTAGAACAAGGTTTATCTACTGAAAACGCTCAAAAGAGATTGCAGGAGGTAGGTTTAAATCAACTTGAGGAAAAGAAAAGCCGAACCGTTTGGGAGATGTTTTTAGATCAATTTAAAGATGTTCTAGTTGTTATTTTATTGGTTGCTGCTCTCATATCCTTTATTTTAGGAGAGATAAGTGATGCAGTGGTTATTACCATAATTTTAATCTTAAATGCTTTTTTGGGGGTAGTGGAAGAGCATAAAGCAGAACAATCTCTAGCTGCCTTAAAAAAAATGGCTGCTCCCACTGCTCTGGTAATCAGAGGAGGAAAGCAGATTAGAATTAAAGCCAATCAATTGGTTCCCGGGGATATTGTACTTCTGGAGTCTGGTGATCTTATACCTGCTGATCTACGGTTATTTAATCTAGCTAATTTGAAAGTGCAGGAAGCAATTTTAAGTGGAGAGTCCGAAGCGGTAGAAAAGAAAAGTGAGCCTATCAACCAGGAAGAGGTCTTTTTGGGAGATCAGCATAATATGGCTTTTATGGGGACTACAGTTACTTCCGGAAGGGGCAGAGGAATAGTAGTGGCTACCGGGATGAAGACCGAGATAGGTAAGATTGCGGGAATGTTAAAAGAACATAAGCAGGAAATAACTCCTCTGCAAAAAAGGCTGGCTCAAATGGGTAAAAGGTTAGGTTTAATTATCTTAATCCTGGTAGGATTATTGGTTTTATTAGGATGTCTACGGGGTATTGATTTTTTCGAAATGTTTCTTACCGGAATTTCCCTGGCTGTAGCTGCTGTACCAGAAGGTCTGCCAGCCGTAGTAACTGTAGTTTTAGCTTTAGGAGTCCAGAAGATGGCCAAAAAGAATGTGATTGTTCGTCGATTGGCTGCGGTAGAAACCTTAGGTTCGGTGACGGTTATCTGTACGGATAAAACCGGTACACTAACCCAAAACCAGATGACAGTGAGAAGATTGATTCTTCCCGAACGAGATATCGAAGTAGAAGGAGAAGGCTATCAACCAGAAGGGAGATTTCTCCAGGGTGAAGTAGAAATACTCTCCAGAATAGATGCAGATTTATCTCTTTTATTAAAAGGAGCTTTACTTTGTAATAATGCTGAATTACAAAAAGATAATCAGGGAAATTGGGAAATTATTGGGGATCCCACCGAAGGTGCTTTATTAGTAGTGGGGGCCAAGGTTGGTTACCAAAAAAGAGAAATCGAAAGAGAATATCCTCGAATAATGGAGTTTCCTTTTGATTCGGATCGTAAACAGATGTCCACTATTCACAGGATGACTGATGGAAAGAATATTATTTTGGTCAAAGGGGCTCCGGACCAGGTAATTCAGCATTGCCATTATTTTCAAAAAAATGGAAAAAGAGAAAAACTGGAAGCTTTTATTAAGGAGAATATTCTATCTAAAAATCAGCAGTTAGCCCAGAAAGCCCTGCGAGTTTTAGCAGTGGCTTTTAGGGTAATCAGTAAAGAAGAGTACGAAAAAATTACCAAAGTAGAAGATGCGGAAAAAGATTTAACCTTTTTAGGATTGATAGCCATGATTGATCCTCCTCGAAAAGAAGCCATTTCTGCAGTAAAAACTTGTTTAGAGGCGGGGATACGTCCTATTATGGTTACCGGAGATTATTCCCTTACCGGGCAGGCAATTGGTTCTGAACTGGGTATCTTTCGTTCTGGAGATAGAATAATTACCGGTCATGAATTAGAAAAAATCTCACAGGAGGAATTAGAGGAAGTGGTAATGAAAACCAGTATTTTTGCCCGGGTATCTCCTCATCATAAGCGTCGCATTGTTAAGGCTTTACAGAAGAAAAACCAGATAGTTGCTATGACTGGAGATGGGGTGAATGATGCTCCTGCCCTGAAGGAATCGGATATTGGAGTCGCGATGGGGATTACTGGAACTGATGTAACCAAGGAAGCTTCCGATATGATTTTGACTGATGATAATTTTGCTTCTATTGTAAAAGCAGTAGAAGAAGGAAGAAAAATTTATCAAAATATTAAAAAATTTATCCACTACCTGATCTCCTGCAATTTAGGAGAGATTATTGCTATTTCAGGAGCTATTTTATTTGGTATGCCTAGTCCTTTGATTCCTATTCAAATATTGTGGGTAAATTTAGTTACTGATGGTTTACCTGCCTTGGCTTTGGGGGTAGAACCGATAGAAAAGGGAGTTATGCAAAGACCTCCACGTGATCCTGCTGCTGGAATATTTTCTGGGAAAATGGGATTTAATATTTTTTCGCAGGGTATTTTTATCGGCTTATTAACTCTAGTAGCCTTTTACTACGGTGACCTACTTTTTAATTTAGAAACTGCCCGAACTATGGCTTTTGCCACCCTGAGCTTTGCTCAACTATCGCAATCTCTGAACGCACGTTCAGAAAGATATTCTATTTTTCAATTAGGTTTATTCAGCAATCTTTATTTATTAATGGCTCTGGTTATCTCTGGAATTTTACAGTGGTTAGTAATTGCGACTGAACCATTGCAAAATATTTTTAAAACCGTCCATTTGAATTTTCAGCAGTGGTGGATAGTAATAATTCTTTCTTTATGTCCATTATTCTATGTGGAGTTACTTAAATTAATGAAACTAACCTATATCCGGGAAAAGTTTTAAGGAAGATCCTGATTATTTGCAAATTGTTTTATTTGAATTTAAAATAAATTGTAGCACAAATTATATAACGGTTAAGGAGGAACAGTAATGACTAATCAGAAAAATAAGGAAGTATTTACTATTTCCGGTGAAAATATCGTTGAGAAAGTTAAAGAGATTATCCGGGAAGGGAATGCGCGTAAAATTATTATTAAAAACGAAAAAGATGAGACCATTGCTGAATTTCCACTTACTGCTGGCGCGGTTGGAGTTTTACTAGCCCCTGCCTTAGCTGCTCTGGGTGCTATTGCAGCCTTGGTTACTAAATGTACTTTAATTGTGGAGAAAAAAGAATAATAAAAGATATTTTAAGCAGAATCAAAACTATAAACAGGCAGGAAGATTGGTTGAGTTCAAAAAATAGAAAAAATGTTATAGGGAATTTTTTGAAAACTATACGGATAAATATAATCAGGAAAGTTTTACTCAAGGAACCTCGGGTGAATGTGATTTTATAGAACAGGAGCTTAATTATAATAAAATTCTAAAAATCCTGGATGTGGGAAGGAAGACATTCTCTAGAATTGGCCACGAGAGGATACCAAGTTACTGGGATTGATTTATCAGAAGCGATGCTTAAGAAGGCTAAAGAGAAGGCAAAGCGAAATAATCTTAGGGTTGATTTTTATAACTATGATGCTCGAAATCTGCCCTTTGAGGATGTTTTAGAGTAGCTATCGTGCCTTGTGAAGATGGTTTTCCCTTGATGGAAACCGAAGAAATGAATTTTGCCATAATTAAAAATATAACCAGGGCTTTGAAAGAAAGAGGTGAATTTATATTTACTACTCTGAATGGATTATTCCCTTTATATCATTCTGTAGAGAAATTTTGTACTTCTCAAGCTGGAGGAGATAAGGTAACCTACAATAGTAAAACTTTTGATTTGATAACTTATCGTGATATTTCTTTTGTTGAATTTAAAGATGATTCCGGGAATAAAAGGATGCCGAAATGTAATGTAATGAAAGATAATATATACCGAGTGAAATATCCTGGATATTAAAGTCATTGGGATACAAAAAAATAATATTGCTTTTTCCAAAAATAAAACCGAAAATCAAGAAAGGTTATCTACTCTAGAAAGAGCAATTAAAATATTAGAATATATGGAAAGCTACCAAGAAGAAATTAGATTGTCAACTATTTTTACTTTTCTTAAGATCTCCTTTGGTACCTCCTTTAATATTTTAAGAACTCTGGAAGAATATAAGCTAATTGAGCGTAGATCTCTTCAAAACAATATCAACTTGGTTTTAAGCTTTTTCGAATGAGAAATCATGTACAATACATCAGAGAACTACATGAAGTTTCTTTACCATTTATGAAAGAATTAACCAGAGAGAGTAGTGAGACTTATCATCTAGGGATCTTGAGGGAAAACAATCTTTAGTCTTTTAATCTTTCACTATCTTCGGGGTAACTAAACTGTTTACTCTCCTTATATTTAGAATTACCTCTATTATAGTTAGATTATCAAAAAGATTATCCTGAAAAACTTTCCAGATTTTTTAAATTATTTTATGATAAAATAATTGACAGATAATTTTTCTATAATTTTCTTAATTTTGGAGCTTTTAAAATTTCTTTTTTATAGATATATTTCTATAAATATAGGATATGCATATTTTAAATTTAAAGGAGAATCTGATGTATATCGAACAATTTTATGTACCAAAGATTGCCCATAGTTCTTATCTTTTGGGAGGAAAAGAATGCTGTGCTATTATCGATCCCAGCCGAGATGTGGAGAAATATATTACTGCTGCTAAGAATATGAATTTTAAAATCACGCATATTCTGGAAACTCATCTTCATGCGGATTTTGTTTCTGGTCATCTAGATTTAGCAGATTATACAGGGGCTAAGATCTATGCTCCTCTTTCTGCGAATTGCCAGTTTGAACATCAAGGTTTGAAAGAAGGAGATGAATTAAAAATTGATCATCTCACTATTCGGGTACTGGAAACTCCTGGTCATACACCGGAACATATTTCCTATATGGTGATAGATGAATCTAGGGGCAAAGAACCAGTAGTCCTTTTTTGTGGGGATACCTTGTTTGTAGCTGATGTGGGGAGACCGGATCTATTCCCGGGAAAGGCTCAAGAACTGGCAACTAAGTTATTTAGCAGCCTGACCAAAATTAAAGCACTACCCGATTTTTGCGAAATATTACCAGCACACAGTGTAGGTTCTCTATGTGGCAAAACCATAGGTACTAAACGAAATAGTACCATTGGTTATGAGAAGAGATACAACCAAATATTAAAGATAGAATCAGAGGGGGAATTTATTTCTTCTTTAATTAATGACCTGCCTCCTGTTCCAGACCATTTTACCCGTTGTAGTGATATTAATCGAAAAGGACCTCCATTAGTTCGTAAAAAGACAGAGATAAAGGCTTTGCCTTCCCTAGAATTCGAGAAGAAGGTAAAATCAGAAGATTATCTTGTTCTGGACTGTCGAAGTTATAATGCATTTGCCGGGTATCATATTATTAATGCCTATGCCATTGATTTTGATGGTAATTTTCCTATCTTTGCTGGTTGGGTAATCCCTCCCGATAGGAAGATATTGCTGGTAGTTCCGGAGCATATTTCTGCTGAAGAGGTAACAGTATGGCTATATAGGGTTGGCCTGGATAATGTCTATGGTTACCTGAAAGGCGGAATGTTTGAATGGGCAAAAAGTGATTTACCTGGTCGTCAGGTGGTTCAAATTTCTGCTTCTCAATTAGGATCCTTGCTCAAGAGCAATTCTATTCAAATTCTGGATGTACGTACTACAGCGGAATTTGAGAAGTATCATTTAAAAGGTGCAATAAATATTCCTGCACCTGATTTGCGGGAAAGATATAGAGAGTTAAACCAGAAAAAGCAATATTATATTGTCTGTAATTCTGGACATCGTTCCATCCTGGCTACTTCATTATTATTGCAGAGAGGTTTTGAAAACCTGGTTAATGTAGCAGGAGGTATGACCGGAATGAGAGCTCTTATAAAAAAGCAAAATGAGTGATTTATAAAAGGGCAACCTTCTCAATTTACTTATGCTTTTTCCCAAACTAGTGGAATGATTGAGCAGTTTATAACGGGAAGATTAATAAAAGATCAATCTTGTTATAAGCAGTTTCCGCCGGAGGTAGACGGGGAATGGATGTTTGTGCTTGTAATAGTTATGGGCTTCTTTATTTCTGCTTCTCTTTCTGGTGAATTTTATCTGCGCTGGCTTCCGTCTTTATGGATGCTAGATTCGATATTTTTTCTCTATTATTAGAATTAGCAGGCTTATAAGTAAAATTATTATTGAAAATTGTATTTTATCTCTTGGTAAATGAATAAATTTTGGAAGAAGATTTGATTAATATATATATAGAAATAAATGAACTATCAAAGAGAATAGGGGAAAAAGGAATAGAACTGATGAGCGTCAAAGCTACAACAAAGGAGGCAATACAGGCTATCTTACCCATTACTATAGTAATAATACTTTTTCAATTTACTATTATCAGACTTCCTGTACAAGATTTCCTGTTTTTTTATTCGGTGTTTTACTAACCTTTCTGGGTTTTGTACACCAACAATTCTTTGTTTATTATATTACCTATATAGAAGTATATTAAGGATAAGATTTTTGCTAATATCTGGCAGACCGAATAGATTGCGGTTATCGATCCCTATTTAGGAGAACTTACTAATTAGCTTGATAGGGAGATATGTTAAATAAGATAGAAGTAAGTAGCACTAACAAAGTTGATATTTTAAATGGTTTTAGTATATCTATGATGAGGAAGCCACTATTTATTAATGGGAACTATGGTAAAAATATTTTAGATAAAGACTATGGAAAATCTAATCTATTAAAATATTCATCACAATAAGTAGAAAGTAGTTTTATAAAAAATCAATCGGGGTGAACGGAAATGATTCATTTCCATGATGGTATAATTCAGGATTTAATCAATAAAACTATTCAGTGCTCCTGCGGGATGGCTCACCGGGCAGATATTGCGGATATTATTATCAGCAAAGGTGCAGTCTATGAAATTCCGGATTTATTAAGAAAATATAGATGCCAAAATATATTTTTGGTTTCTGATAAGAATACTTATAAAGTAGCAGGAGGGAAAGTAGAGCAGATATTAAAAGAAAAAAGGTTTGATCTAACTGTACATATTTTCCAGAGAGAAAAATCCTTGGTTCCTGACGAAAAAACAGTAGGAGAATTCTTCATTCATCTCAATAAAGATAAAACAGATATGATTATAGCAGTGGGTTCGGGAACGCTAAATGATTTATCCAAGTATATCAGTTATAAATTACATATTCCCTACATTATTGTAGCTACTGCTCCTTCTATGGATGGATATTCTTCGTTTGTAGCTCCCTTAATTATAGATAACCTGAAGGTTACTTATAAAGTCACTGTCCCCAGGGCAATCATTGCTGATATTGATATTTTAAAAGAGGCTCCCCTAAATATGATTTGTGCCGGTTTGGGTGATATGCTTGGAAAATATACTGGTTTATGTGACTGGGGTTTAGCGAGGATTATAAACGATGAATTTTATTGTGATTGGGTGGCGGATTTGGTAAAAAAATCTATTGAAAAATGCGTAGATAATCTCTCAGGTATTATGAAAAGAGAAGAGCCAGCTATTACTCAGCTTATTGAAGGACTTATTTTATCTGGTATAGCTATGAATTTCGTAGGTAGTTCACGCCCTGCTTCTGGCTCAGAGCATCATCTATCCCATTGCTGGGAAATTATGTTTTTGTTAAGGGGTAAAGAGGTGGTTTTGCATGGAATTAAAGTGGGGATAGCTACTATAATTATGGAAAAACTATTTCATTTATTACGGGCAAGAAAAAAGATTGACTTTACTGCTTCTCTAGAAAGAATAAGTCATTTTAGTTCTCAGGAATGGAATAGAAACATTTACCGGATATTCCAGGCTGCTGCTCCAGCGGTGATAGCTCTAGAAGAAGAATCACCAAAGAATTCTTTAGAGAGGCATCTAGCTCGCATTAAAATAATTGAGCAGAAATGGATGGAGATTATCAAGATGATAGAGCAGGTTTTACCTAAAATAGGAACTATTGGAAAAATCCTGCAGGAAGTTGGAGCGCCAGTGCATCCAGAGCAGATCGGCATTGATGCAGATACTTTTTATGATAGTTTAATTTACGGGAAGGAAGTTCGAAATAGGTATGGTATCCTGCAACTTTTATGGGATCTAGGACTTCTAGAAGAATTCTCTCAGGAAATGGTAGATATTTTTTTTAAGAAGCTACCCCCATACCAGGGTTCACTATCAGAAAAAGATAAAAATATTCTAAGAAAAGTCCAATGTTTTATTCTGGACATGGATGGAACTTTCTACATTGGTAATAACCTCATCGAGGGAGCTTTATCCTTTATAGAAAAGGTAAAAAAATGTGGGAAAAAATTTTACTTTTTTACCAATAACTCTTCCCGCAATGCCAGATATTATCGGGATAAATTGAAGGAAATGGGTTGTACGGTAAAGAGGGAAGACATCTTAACTTCTAATCAAGTGATTTTAAAATATTTACAAGAAAACTATAAAGATCAGAAAGTGTATCTTTTAGGTAATAATTATTTGAGAGAAGATTTTAAAAGCGCAGGAGTGAAACTGGTCGATGACCATCCTGACCTAGTAGTAGTTGGTTTTGATACAACATTAGAATATGAATGCATAGCAAAAGCCTGTCATTATATTAGAAAGGGCGTACTCTTTTTTGCGGTAAACCCGGATTTTAATTGTCCGGTGGAGGAGGGATTTATTCCCGATTGTGGTTCAATATGTGCCATGATTACTGCTTCTACCGGAATTACACCCATGTTTTTTGGAAAACCGTCCTCTTATACTTTTCAATATATACTGGATTCTACCAGATTAGGGGCCAGCGAGATTGCTTATATTGGAGACCGGCTTTATACTGATATCGCTATGGGAAAGGATAGGGGAATGATTACCATTCTGGTCTTATCTGGGGAGACTAAGATAGAGGACCTCGCTCATTCCCATTTTCAACCCGATCTAATCTTTCCTTCTCTAAAAGAGATAAAAGCGAGTTTAGAGGAAATTTATTAAGACGATGCTAAAGTAAAAAAATTATAATAACCTCCAGAACTCAGATTAGTCATAATCCTGCCAGTAATAATATTAGTATAAATTTAAGAGAATACACTTGGGAGGAAGTCCTATGACTTTTTTAGTTGATTTCTATGTCGGGCATATGTTAAATTATTTTCATCATCCTAAGAGTTTAGGGAATTTCTAGCCATATATGAGTATTAGGACTAGAGTTTTATTTAAACTAAATTTTATATACGAGGTATAGAGTATGTTACTTGCTATAATAAAGACCTTTCTAATTTTAATAATCGGGACTTTGAGTGGGTATTTATTCCGTAAACTTAACAAAAAATACCAGTGGCTTACTCCTGAATCTCTAAAACAACTGACCATTTTTCTACAAAAATTGGGAATGATCTGGCTAATTTCGATTACTTATATCGGAAGCTTGTGGATTTTTAAAATGGAAAGCCTTACTGAAATTATTAGCCTACCTTTTGTTGGTGCAATATGCATCATAGCGGGTGGGATTTATGCGGTAATATTAGCTAAATACAATCATTACGATTCCATTAATACAGGTTCTTTGTTTAGTTGTGGTTTTTTTGCTAACACCGCTTCACTGGGAGGGATGATCTGTTTTTATTATTTAGGAGAAGATGGTTATGCCCTGGTGCCTATTTATAATTTCTTCATGCGTTTTTTATATTATGGAATAGGTTATCCCATTGCCAATAGGTACAGTACTAATTTTATTAAGGACAAAAAAATTCACCACAAAATAGTAGAAGTTGTCAAGGATCCCTTTTTCTATATAGGCATAGGGGCAGTATTGATTGGTTTACTTTTAAACTTAAGTCCTCTGGAAAGGCCAGCCATTTATGCCTCCCTTAATGAGATACTCGTACCATTGACGACCTTTATCATGCTCTTTTCGATAGGTATAAACTTAAAATTAAGTCGCATTTCTAAATATATTCGGGAATGTTTATATATTTCCGTTATCAAGTTTTTTGCCTTACCATTAACTATATTAATTATAGTATTGCTATTGAATTATCAAACAATAAATAATGGCCTGCCCTTGAAAGTTTCTTTAATTATGTCAGCAATGCCGGTTGCCTTCAATTCGGTTATAGCGACTAATATTTATAATTTAAATGTAGATTTAGTCAATTCTTGTTGGATTTTTACTACTACTGGAGTAATGTTTATTTTACCTTTACTGTTGTGGTTTATAAATTTATTTTAGTAGAATAGGGTAAAGGTAGAATATTCTGGTATAGTAGAATTAATTTGAGTATATAGTGGGTATGGGGAATGATACCTTGAATATTCAAAAAAATATAATCAGGTGAGGATTAAAGATGAAAGTAAAGTTAATAATTTACTCCAATTTAAAAGATTATGTAATGGATTATAAAGAAAAAGAAGGCTTAATAAAAGAGATAATTGGGGAGAAAACCATAAAAGATTTTTTACAGGAAACTATTAAGCATGAAAAGGCGCTGGATGCTATCAGTATGGTTCTAGTCAATGAAAAAATCGTTCCCTTTAATCAGTTAGATCGCCAATTACAGGATGGAGATATTATTAAAATATATCCTCCTATTGGTGGAGGTTAAGGGAAATGAAAAATTGTTATAAAAATATATCTCAGCGTGTTATAATTAAAAATAATTAAATAGTATTTCGGTCAAGAATTCAACAGAAGGAGGAGGTATAAGTAATGGAGAAAGAGAAGGCTGCTGATTTGTACCATCTAAAAACAGCTTTTTTATTATTGGGGCTATCCATTATCATTGCTGCTTTAGTCTTTGGATTCTTTTTCTATCAGACCAGGAGTAGTCGAGAATATGTACAGGTAGTAGGGGCAGCTACTCAGGGATTTGTCTCCGATATCGTGAAATGGAACATCACTTTTGAAGAAAATACCGATCTTTCCAATATAAGAGATGGTTACCGCAAGATCCAGGAGAAACGAGAACGATTACTGAATATTCTAAACAACAAAGGAATTTCTCAGGATGAAATCAATATCAACCCCATTAATACTCAAAAAAGATGGAATCGGGATGGAGAAGTGATAGGATATGTATTAAGTCAATCTCTTTTTCTTATCTCCTCGAAAGTAGAAGTGATAGAAAAATTAGCTTTAAATCCTGATGAACTTTTAGATCAGGATATTTTTTTTCAGGTTTCCTCTCTAGAATATTTTTACTCCGGCATTGACAACCTGAAAAAGAATTTACTGGAGTTGGCTACCAGGAATGCTCGGGAACGGGCAGAGATGATCTTGAAGGAAAGTGGTCACCAGGTTGGTAAATTGATCTGGTCCCAGGCTGGAGTATTTCAGATAATTGAACCTTATTCTACAGAAGTAGAAAGTTATGGAATATACAATACCTCTTCCCGTAAAAAGGAGATTAAAGTAACTGTCCATGCTCAGTTCTTAATTCAATAGGATATAGACTAAAACCAGAGAAACTAAACCTAAATAAACTGCTTACCTACCTCTATTATAGAACCATTACGTCCATACTTCATTAAGGTTAATCTCCTAGATATAATTCTGAGGGAAAATTTCATTCCTTCTAATAATAAAGGCAAAAAATTTAAATTAGGTTAGGGAAATGATACATGGAAAGTAGGAAGTGAAAATTTTACTTTTTCACCAATGTTTCTTGATAAGATTTCTGATCAGTCTAATATTGAATTTCTTGTATATCTTAACCACCATCTAAAATTCTTCATTTTTTGGTTTTTTATTTTCAGCAATAGAAGTAGAGAGTTAAGTAAATAGGGGAGGATGAGTTTATTAGATAGTTAAAATTATTTTTTACTGTAATGTAGAATAACTCTGGCTAAAAAACTTTTTAAATAAAAGGTTTTTGGTGAGAATTAAGAATGTTTTTCTTTTTTACTCTACTTTTTACCTTCTTAAAGAGTTCATTTTTTATATAAGTAGAGAAGGTCAGATTACCATGATGCTTAAAAAATTAGGTAATATCTATTTAAAGTACATCATGATAGAGGAAAAGAAGTTGCAAAAGAATTAGGAGTTATTGAACTGATTTTTCATAGTTTCAACTCACCAACTGGAGAAGGCTAGATTAAAATCATTGACTTACTTATCGCTTAAAGAGTAGATAGAATTACTATATTAACAAATTATGGCGATGTTCTGATTTCCATTTATAAGAGAGTGAGGGATCAAGGGAAAATATTAATCCTCATAAAAAAGAACAAAGCTCTACTCAACAATCAGAATGGATCTATAAAGAACCAATGACTTTTAAGATCAGACATATATTATTTGTAATAGCTTGATAACTAATTTAATCCGCCATATGGTAAAGATATTTAAATTAAAATTTGACAACTATCCAAAACCAATATATAATGTAATCGATGACATTTGTAAACGTTTTCATTTTAATTACCCTATAAGTTTATCCAGGTAGTATCAATATAAATATGAAAATCAATATAAAAAATGTAGCCGAAAAATCAGGTTTTTCTACTGCGACTGTATCAAGAGTTTTAAGAAATTATCCAGGCGTCAGAGAAAAAACTAGAAAAAAAATTCTTAATACTATAGCCGCATTAGATTATGAAGTAAATGCGGTAGCGAGAAGTCTCAGGCAGAAAAAAACTTACTCGATTGGAATAATTGTAGGGAATGTTCTTTCACAATTTTACTCTGTTATTGCCAAGTCTGTTGAAGATACTGCCAATAAATATGGATATAATGTTATTTTGTGCAATGGAGACGAAGATTCGGAAAAAGAATTAAAGTATTTGAGAATTCTAAAGTCCAATAGAGTAGATGGTATAGTACTTACTCCTACTGGCAAAAATTCTGCCTATGTTCAACATTTAATAAATTCAGGAACCAAAGTAGTACTTTTAGACCGTTTAATAAAGGGAATAAACTGCGATGCTGTATTGGTTGATAATGCCATTGGTGCTTATAAGGCGGTTAGATATTTAATAGAACAAGGGTATAGAAAAATTGGGATAGTAAATGGTTACCTTGATCGAACTACTGGTGCTGAAAGATTAAAAGGATACTTGCAGGCATTACAAGAAAGTGGAATAACTAAAAATGATAATTTGATCAAAATTGGTAATTTTAAAAAGGAGAGTGGTAAAAGATTAACTCAAGAGCTGTTAGAACAATCCAATAAACCCGAGGCAATTTTTGTAACTAATATAGATATGTCTATAGGCGCATTAATTGCTATAAAAGAAAAGAATCTTACCATTCCCGATGATATTGGTATAGTCTGCTTTGATGATTCAGAATGGGCTCCGATAATAAATCCACCAATAACTGTAGTAAAACAACCTGTGTATCAATTAGGTTCTCTAGCCGCCGAATTATTAATAAAAAAGATTGAGGATGGAGAAAAGGAATTAGATCATAAACCAGGTATAGTCACTTTAAAGACAGAACTCGTCGTTAGAAATTCTACTATGAAGAAAATAAAATAAATTATTCAAGTAATAAAATTAATAACCACAATTAAGTCACACTTATAGAATTTGAGAAATTTAAAAGGTTAATATTTATTACACAAAATATGCTATATAAAGACTTACAAAATAATTGCAACTTTAATGACTAGATCAAGTCTGCTTATTATAAATTTTCTAAAGTGGGAGGTGTATTTTTTGGTTTAAAGTTTAATAAAAAAATTGGGAGGTGGCGCTGTAGAATTTAGATAAAAATACTATAATTTTAATTTATTCTATAAAGTTTAGAATTAAATAAAGATAAAAAAACGGGGGTATTAAAATTATGAGAATTTTTTCTTTAAAAAAGAGTTTGTTAAGAAAAAGTTATGGTCTATTATTAATAACACTTATCTTTGCGATTTCCATGATTTCAATTGCTCAAACGCAAGAGAAGGTACTTAGGATTCCCGGAGCTGTTGGATTAGATAACTTAGATCCTAGGGTATTACTTTCAACAAGCCATGCGGTGGTTCAATATGCAATATTTGAATCACTAGTCCGTACCCATGATGGTAAACTTTTACCGGGAATGGCAGAATCCTGGGAGATTTCCGAAGATGGAATGACTTATACATTTCATCTACGTGATGCAAAATGGTCAGATGGAAAAGAAGTGACTGCCAGTGATTTTGTTCATGCTTTTGTACGCATGTTTGAAGTATGTCCAGCAAGCTCAATTTTTGATGATATTAAAAATGGAGCTGAGCTACGTGCTGGGAAAGCAACTCCAGAAGAATTAGGTGTAAAAGCACCGGATGAAAAGACAGTTGTTATTACACTTAAAAATCCAGTTCCCTATTTTATGGGTTTGATTGCTTTACATCTTGCTTCCCCGGGACGGGAAGATCTGGTAAAGAAATTTGGTGACGAATATGGCGCTACAGCAGAATCACTTGCCAGTAATGGTCCATTTATACTTACGGAATGGAAACATGAGGATCAAGTGGTAATGGTAAAAAACCCTGACTATTGGAATGCAGATCAAATAAAGATTGACAAAGTCATTCTTTATATTCTTCCTGATGAAGAAACACAACGAAATATGTTTGATGTCGGTGAGATTGACTACTACGAACCGCGTAGTGAAGCTGAAATGGTTGACTATGAAACCAAAGGTATGTTAATTAGATATGTCAGAGGAGGGGTTAGAGATCTTCATTTAAATAGACATGGTCAAAATGATCCAGTGAAAGCAAAAATTTTGAGTAATCCTAATTTTATGAAGGCAATATCTTATGCCATTGATCGTCAGGGATATATCGATAATGTTCTTCAGGGAAATGGGATTCCAGCAACAGTACAGACTCCCCCTGTACATACAATTTACCCTGGAAAGACCTGGGGTGAAGTGAGTACAAATTATGGTAAATATCATCCAGAAACAGCTGATCTTGCCAAGTCAAAGGAGTATATGGATAAAGTTCTGGAGGATATGGGATATACTTCTGTTGATCAGCTCCCTGAGTTTGATTTTCTGACATCAGTGGATCCTGAGGATCCAAAAGATGTTACAGCTTACATATTAAGTGTTTTAACAGATGTGGTTGGTCTTAAAATCAACGTTGTCCATGCGACTGGTGTGCAATTCTATAACAACTTGTACAAACCGGCACTGGCATATGATATCGCTCGAGCTGGCTGGGGGCCAGACTATGATGATCCACATACATATATGGGATACTGGACAACTGGGTCGATGGATATGGGTGTAACCTTTGAAAATGCTGAATTCGATGCACTTTTAGATAAGGCAAATAAAGAAACTGATTTAGTCAAGCGAGCGGAAATCCTAAATCAAGCTGAAGCACTTTTTTCAGATATTGCTCCATGTATTCCACTTATACATTTTAAAGGTGCAGTTGCAGTTCAACCATGGGTTAAAGGATTAACAACTGCTATTACTGGATTGAACATCGATTATATTTTTGCTGACATTGAAAAATAACAAGATTAAAAAAATAAAGGCTGCTGTTTTATAACAGCAGCCTCAAAAAAAATTTTTCATTTTTTAAATCGGGTAGAGATATGCTCAAATATATATTAAATCGTGTAATAGTTACAATTTTAACAATGTTTGTTCTAGTAACAGTTACCTTTTTCTTATTACGACTTGTTCCAGGTGATCCCTTTGCAGGGCCCAAAGTTGCTCCGGAAATTAAAGAAAGATTGAGAATTCATTATGGTCTTGATAAACCTTTAGTTGAGCAATATATAATCTATATAAAAAATATACTTCGCGGGGATTTTGGATATTCACTTGCAAAACGTGGCCATAGAGTTAATAAGGTAATCAAAGATGCTTTTCCCTGGTCTTTAGATTTGGGAATACGAGCGATGATTATATCGATTGTTTTTGGTATCTTTTTTGGGATCGTCGCTGCTTTAAACAGAGGTAAACCTATGGACTATTTAACAGTGATTCTGGTGCTTATAGGGATTTCTGTCCCTAGTTTTGTGGTGGCAGCATTACTACAGTATTTCTTTGGAGTTTATCTGAGAATATTACCAGTAGCTCGCTATGAGTCTTTTTATCATACTCTTATGCCTTCTTTTGCGTTAAGTTTGGGAACAATGGCTGCAATAGCCAGATATATGCGTGCAAGTATGTTGGAAGTAGTGACTGCTGATTATATTAAAACAGCTAAGGCAAAAGGATTAAGATATATTCAGATTGTAACACGTCATCAAATCCGCAATGCCCTGTTTCCAGTTTTAACTATTTTAGGACCTGCAGTTGCCATGGTATTAACTGGATCCTTTATAATTGAAACTATATTTGCTATTCCAGGTTTAGGACGTCATTATGTTATAGCAATGCAAAATTTGGATTACACCTTGGTAATGGGATTAACTTTGTTTTTTGGATTCTTTCTGATATTGATGAATCTATTAGTTGATTTTATATATGGATTAGTTGATCCGCGTGTACGTCATAATTGAATAATTGAACTTGAGGAGGATAAATTGTGAGCGAACTCGACGATCAGTTATTCACACCAATCGACTTATCTAGAAAAAAAATAGTGGTGCCGGGCACTACAACAATAGCCTTTTGGAGTGATGTCTGGCAACGTTTTCGCAGGAATAAGCCCGCATTAATTGGCATGGTTATTATTTTGCTCTTTCTATTTTTTGCTATTTTTGGTCCTTCCATGGTACATTACAGTTATGACAAAGTTAATTTATTAAGCACATATCAATTTCCCAGTAAAGAGCATTGGTTCGGAACGGATGTCTTAGGTCGTGATATATGGTGTCGAGTTTGGGTTGGTGCCCGGGTTTCATTATTTATCGCTGTTGTATCTGCATTTAGCCAGATGTTTATTGGCATTATAATTGGCTCAATTTCAGGCCTTTCTGGTGGTAAGATGGATATGTTTATCATGCGTTTAGTAGATATATTGATCGCAATACCCTTTTTAATTTGGGTCAGTCTCCTTATGTTAGTGTTAGGTTCAGGTATTCTTCCGATTATACTTGCATTTTCATTAACTCAGTGGAAGGAGATGGCTCGCTTAGTTCGCGGTGAAGTTCTGCGGTTAAAAGAAACAGAATTTACTATAGCAGCAAAGGGAATGGGTGCATCTACTGGGTGGTTAATAAAAAAGCACATTTTTCCGAATGTTTTACCTGTTACTTTAGTTATGTCAACTTTTCAAGCTACGAATGCAATTTTTGGAGAAGCTTTTTTAAGTTATATTGGTTTGGGAATTCAGCCACCAATGACTTCGTGGGGTAAATTGGTAGCCAGTGGGATTGCTGAGATGCATCATTATCCTTATATGCTTTTTATTCCTGCAGCATTCATTAGTTTAACGATGTTATCATTACAGTTAATTGGAGATGGACTTCGTAATGCAATAGATCCTAAGATGCGTTTGTAAAAAAAGGAATTTGAGTGGAAAAAGAAAAATTACTGAATGTAAAAAATTTAACCATTTCTTTTCATACCTATATAGGAGAAGTGGAAGCAATTAGAAAGGTGAATTTTTATTTAAAAAAAAGTGAAGTTTTAGCAATTGTGGGAGAGTCAGGATGTGGTAAAAGTGTTTCTACCCAAGCAATTCTTGGGCTTACTCCTATACCACCGGGTGAAATTAGGAGTGGAGAAATAATATTTAAAAATAGAGACTTATTAAAACTTGATGAAAAAGAACTTAGTAAAATCCGTGGCTCTCAAATATCTATGATCTTTCAAGATCCTATGACATCTTTAAATCCCACTATGACCATCGGAAACCAGATCAGAGAAGTATTGCATCAACATACTAATATTAGTAGACGAGGAAGTAGAGAGCGGGCAATTGATCTTATGACATTAGTTGGTATACCAGAACCAAAAGTGCGTATTGACCAATATCCTCATGAGCTTTCTGGAGGGATGAGGCAACGAGTAATGATAGCTATAGCTATGGCTAATCGTCCCGATATATTAATTGCTGATGAGCCAACTACTTCATTAGACGTTACCATTCAGTCACAGATATTCCGTTTATTAAAAGAACTTAAGTCGAAATTTGGGACGTCTATTATTTTAATTACTCACGATTTTGGAGTAGTTGCAGGCATTGCTGACCGTATAGTCGTGATGTATGCCGGAAGAGTAATAGAGGAAGCTGAAGTTGATCAGATATATTATCAGCCTATGCATCCATATACAGCCGGCTTATTAAAAGCAGTACCCAGTTTAGCAGATAAAGAAGAACAAAAATTGAGAACTATAAATGGAACACCACCTTTTCTCTTGAATGTTCCGATAGGTTGTCCTTTTGCTGATCGCTGTGATTATACTATGCAAATATGTAAAGAAAAGCAACCAGAATACCTACATTTAGAAAATAAAAGACTAGTACTCTGCTGGTTATATCATAAGCAGGCAGCTCAACAATTACAGCAATTTAATAAAAGAGAGGGCAGAGCATCATGAAGGAAAAAATTGTAGAGGTAAAAAACTTAAAAAAATACTTTTATCTTTCTGGAAAGAGGATTTTAAAGGCCGTAAATAATATTAATATTGAAATTTACAAAAGCGAAACTTTTGGGCTTGTCGGTGAATCGGGATGTGGAAAATCTACTTTAGGCCGGACGATTAAAGGAATTTACAAACCAACAAATGGACAGGTTATTTTTGATGGGAAAGATATATCGAGAATGGATAAAAAGGATATGAGGTCTTTTATGCTTCATATGCAGATGATCTTCCAAGACCCTTATTCTTCTTTAAATCCAAGAATGATGGTTAAGGAGCTGGTTAGTGAAGGATTGGAAATACATAAAATTGGAACAAAAAAAACACAAGAACAAAAAGTGATAGAAATGTTGGAATTAGTAGGACTGACTCCCGAATATATTACCCGTTATCCTCATGAATTTTCAGGAGGTCAGAGACAACGGTTGGCCATTGCCCGTGCTTTAGCGGTGGGGCCAAAATTTATTATCTGCGATGAACCCATATCAGCACTTGATGTGTCGATTCAGGGACAGATTGTTAATTTACTAAAAGAGCTGCAAAATAAATTTGGATTAACATATTTGTTCATTGCCCATGATTTGTCTATGATTAAATATATCAGTAATCGAGTGGGTGTTATGTATATGGGGAAATTAGTTGAATTGGCAGAGAAGAAAGAACTGTTTGAGAATCCTGCACATCCCTATACACAGGCTCTTTTGTCTTCAATACCTATTCCCGATCCACGAAGAGAGAGAAAAAGAAAGGAAATTCCCATTGAAGGAGAAATACCCAGCCCCATGGAGACGATTGCCGGCTGTGCTTTTAAAACACGTTGCCGCTTTAAAAAACCTATATGTGATAAAATGGAGGATAAATTAATAAATATTGGCAGTGATCACTTTGTAATGTGTACCAAATATTGTTGATACGTTTTTTTCTTAAGAGCTTTTTAGGAAGCTTGAATCTCGATGTTCGATTGCAAAAACATATAAAGGGTGACTTACTAGAAAGAACATAAATAGAGTATATCATTGTAAGAGTTAATCGAAAATGTTGAATTTTTTGCTTTTCTTAAGAATAATAAAATCATTAAATCAATAAGGAGTATTATCATATGTTTGAACAGGCTGATATTTACAAAATAGGTAAATACTATGTTCCTGATATTCTCCCGGCAAAGAAACAGGCAGAAATTATTAAAGAATTACTCAAAGATCGTTTAGAGACGGTTTTACCCCTGGCCATGAAAGAAGCCGATATTGATATGTGGATAATTCTTTGCCAGGAGGATGATCTTGATCCTATTTATAAAACTATGATCCCTATGGATTGCTGGAGTCCAATTTTACAGATGTTAATTTTTATTGACCAGGGGAACGGGATGATAGAAAAATACAATATATCTGGTACTGATACCAAAGATTTATATATAAGACCTTATACCGGACAGGTAGAAGAAGAACAGTGGTCTATTCTTCTAGATTTAGTAGATAAAAGGAATCCTAAAAAGATTGGTGTAAATATAGGGAGTGTGAAGTGGTGTGGAGGAGGCCTTACATATAATCTTTATCAGCAACTCAAAAATAGGCTTTCCGATAAATATTCAAAACGACTTGTATCTGCTGAAAAAGCAGCAGTACAATGGGGAGCAACCTTGACGAATAGAGAAATAGATATTTACTCTCATGTAGTAAAAATTGCTCATTATCTTATTGCTGAGTGCTTTAGCCGCAAAGTCATTACTCCAGGTGTCACTGTTGTAGATGACCTCGTATGGTACTATTGGCAAAGAGTGATTGATTTAGGCTTGGATCTATCTTTTAGACCATACTTTAATATTTTAAGAAATAATACTAGTAATGTGGAAAATATTGTTGGAAATAATATAATTTTACCTGGAGATGTGATTCATTGTGATGTAGGGATTAAATATTTAAGGCTAAACTCTGATAATCAGCATCTTGCATATATTTTAAAAAGAGGCGAGAACGATGCGCCTGCAGGGCTTAAATGTCTTATGGCTCAAACCAATCAATTGCAGGACATTTTTATGGATGAATTTCAAGAAGGTATTTCCGGAAATGAATTACAGCAGAACATTCTTAAGCGAGCCCGTAATGAAGGCATTGGCAATCCTAGGGTATATTCCCATTCTTTAGGACTGTTTCTCCATCAGCCAGGTCCATTAATAGGATTACCATGGGAGCAAGAAAAACCTCTACCACGAGGAGAAACGCTTATTAAGCATAACTACTCTTTTTCCATGGAGTTAAGTACCGAAAGCCAAGTAAAGGAGTGGAATAACCAGAAGGTTAGATTTGGCATGGAAGAACCTGTAGTTTTTACTAAAAATGGATGTCATACTTTAAACGGGAGACAGATGGAATTTTACCTAATCTAATGAAAATATCTTTTCAGTACAACTCTTTAATCTCAAGTTGAAGAAGTAAACAAAAGAGATATTTTTGATTTTAATTTATCATACCTGTGAAGGTGACATCAATAGGGGACCAATAATATCTATGTTAAAGATGCTCAAGGTAGGGGGAAAATTTAATGGTAGACGATCTTCTAAAGAAGGTTACCTTAATTTTGAGATATAGTGAGTATCCATTTTTCACGGTTAAGGAATTAAATAAATCTTTTGATGCTTTAATTTTTATCGGTTACTTTCTCCTGGTGGGTTAAATACCAATCCTTTGTCTCATATTAAGAGGTCTACAAATAATAATTATATTTAGTTAAATGAAAAGTTAGCCAGTAAATATTTAATTTTTATATTTTCTGTTGAAACCGTTGGCGTGTCTTTGTTATGTTTCAGCGGAGATAAGAAAGAATTTGTAAAAAAGCTCATGCATGAAAATATTTGTACTGTAGCAGTAAATATAAAAAAGGTATTTCGTTTATTAATATCCTCCCCAGTTAGTCATCAGAGAGATTAAAGAAGTTGTGGAATCATGTTAATGGGAGATTTTAATAAGTGTCAAGTGGAGTAATCAAACATCTTAAAGTAGAATTATTATTTAAAAATCATACCAGTTAGTTCAGAATATCTTTCTATATCGGGATAAAACAAATTTCTTCAATTAATATTGTTTTTGAATCCGACAAATTATTTTGAACTACTTCGAATGTTTTCATATGGTAATTTGGTAGGACAGAGTATTTGATATTTTATATACAGATAAAAAAGTAGATACTGAAAAAGGGAGGAATTATGAACTTAATATTAATAAAAAAAGGTGATTTATATTCACCTGAACATAGAGGTAAAAAAGATATATTAATTATTAATGATAGTATTTTCTTTATTGAAAAGGATATTTCCACATCAGTATTGAATGGTATTAAAAGAGATTTTAAAATAATTGACGCCTCAAAATGTATCATTATTCCTGGCCACATTGATCAGCATGCCCACATCGATGGAGCCGGTGGAGAAGGTGGACCCCAATACCGTACCCCTCCTATTCAATTTAGTGAATTTGTAAAAGCAGGCATTACTTCAGTGGTTGGACTATTAGGTACCGATGGATTTGCTAGGTCTCTACAAGCTCTTTTAATGAAGGCAAGAGCATTGGAACAAGAAGGTATTAGTACCTGGATCTATACTGGTTCATATCAATACCCTTCTCCAACTATTACTGGGAGCATCTTATCTGACATCATACTGATCGACAAGGTCATAGGTGTGAAAATTGCCTTATCAGATCATCGAGCTTCTCATCCTACGATAGAGGAATTTATTAAAGTGGTTTCTCAGTCGAGAACAGGTGGCATCCTGTCCGGGAAAGCAGGAGTAGTTCACATTCACATGGGAAGTGAAAAACAAGGTTTGGGTTATCTGTTTGATATTTTAAAAAATACCGATTTACCCATAGAGCAATTTGCGCCAACCCATTTGGGAAAAAATGAAGAATCATTTAAAAATGATATAGCATTCGGGAAGATGGGAGGTTATATCGATTTAACGACTGGAGCAACCGCCGGATCTCAATCAACGGGGAAAATAAAAGCCTCCAGAGCAGTAAAAAGGCTGAGAGAAGAAGGAGTATCCATAGAAAGAATTACTATGAGTACTGATGGAAATGGTAGTATACCCCAATGGAATGAACATAAAGAATTTATCGGTATGTCTGTTGCTTCCCTCTCATCTCTACATAAAGAATTCAAGGATATGATAAAAGAAGAACAGTTATCTATAGAAGATGCCATTAGAGTTACTTCTACCAATATCGCCGGCCATCTGAAATTAGACCACAAGGGTGAAATCGAAGAAGATAAAGATGCAGATATATTGATTCTTGATAGAGACTCTCTAGGAATAAAACATGTTATTGCTAGAGGAAAAATATTGATGGAAGATGAAAAAATTATTAAATTAGGTAAATTTGAAAAATGAAAGAGAGAGTATGAATAATATTAATCCAAAAGAATTTTATATCGTAATATAAAACAAGATGAGAAATAAAATATTGACTAGTATACCTTATGCATATTTTATAATAACTGATTTAGATATCTTGAATAATACTTTATAAAAGTATAATAGTTTAACTAAGTTGTTCAAATAAAAGTTAGCTAATTATTTATGCTAATGAAGCAATGTTTAACTTAAGAATTCTCTGTGGTTTACACTACTATATTAAAATACTTTTGTAATTATTAGATTATTAAATAGAGAGGAGAAAAAAATGAATTTGAAAAATAGACTAATTGGTTCACTTCCTAGAGTGGGGATAAGACCAATTATTGACGGAAGGAGAAGGGGTGTACGTGAATCTTTAGAAGGGCAGACCATGAGAATGGCAGAAAGAGCCGCTCAACTAATAAGCACACATTTACGTCATCCTAATGGGTTACCAGTAGAATGTGTTATTGCTGATACTACTATTGGAGGAGCTGCTGAAGCAGCTAAATGTGCTGATAAATTTACTCATTCCAATGTGGGAGTATCTCTTAGTGTTACCCCCTGTTGGTGTTATGGGATGGAAACTATTGATATGGATCCATATTTACCAAAGGCTATCTGGGGTTTTAATGGGACGGAAAGACCTGGTGCAGTCTATTTAGCTGCAGCACTGGCTGGTCATGATCAGTTAGGTTTACCAACTTTTGGTATTTATGGAAGAGAAGTAAGGGATGCTAATGATGAAAGTATTCCGGGGGACATTAAAGAGAAGATCCTACAATTTGTCAAGGCTGGTTTAGCGGTTGCTTTGATGAAGGGTAAGTCTTATCTTTCTATCGGGAGTGTCTCGATGGGTATTGCTGGTTCAGTGGTAAACCCGGAGTTTTTAAAAGATTACCTGGCAATGCGTGCTGAGTTTGTAGATATGTCTGAATTGGTACGCCGAATGGAAGAGGGTATCTATGATCAAGAGGAATATAAAAAGGCCTTAGCCTGGGTAAAAGAAAATTGCCGGGAAGGTAAGGATAGGAATCGTGCGGAGATCAGGCATTCTCGCCAGCAAAAGGAGAAAGAATGGCAAATTGTGGTTAATATGACTATAATTGCTCGAGATTTAATGGTGGGCAATAAAAAGTTGGCGGAGATAGGTTATCCAGAAGAAGCGGAAGGACATAATGCTATTGCTGCTGGATTTCAAGGACAAAGGCAGTGGACTGATCATTTCCCTAATGGAGATTTTACTGAGACTATACTTAATACTTCTTTTGACTGGAATGGCATTAGAGAACCATTTATTTTTGCTACTGAGAATGACTATCTCAATGGAATTGCGATGTTGTGGAATCATCTATTAAGTAATCGAGCACAGATGTTTTCTGATGTGCGTACCTTCTGGAGTCCGGAGTCTGTGAAAAGAGTAACTGGCAAAGAATTGAGAGGAAGAGCAGAAAATGGCATTATTCACCTGATTAATTCAGGTGCTACTAC
>Ga0067045_1028136_pt1 | contig 41781 bp, 22 predicted proteins | sample TerdegcTABiofilm_FD_59184 | JGI IMG/M metagenome (GOLD analysis project Ga0067045, IMG submission 59184) | Combined Assembly of (Gp0054472, Gp0054536) Wastewater bioreactor microbial communities from Singapore -Terephthalate degrading... | reverse complement strand
GGGAAATAGAAATAAATTATATTTTTACTTGTTAATGTTTTATTTTTTCCCGCTGATTACGCGGATTTTCGCAGATAAAAAAACAACTGCTGAACCGTTAATAAGTAGAAACTGAGTAGCAGCTACCGGTTTGTAACTATCAACCTCTTGTTTCAAAATATTTAATCATATTTTTCTTATCTTAACATCACAATAAAACTAAATAAAGGAGGAAAATATGAAACCTGGTTTTGTAAGCGCTATTTTACCCGAGCTTTCACTTGAAGAACTTGTAGACTACGCCTCTCAACTCGGCTATGAATGCATTGAAGTATGCTGCTGGCCTGTAGGAAAGGCAGAAAGGCGTTATGCCGGTGTCACACACATTGATGTTGATACACTCGACAGCAGACGTGTCTCGGAAATAAGAGAATATTTCAGCAGCAGGAAAGTAGAAATTTCCGGACTTGGATATTATCCGAATCCGCTTGATCCCGATCCGGAAAAGAGGTCATTTTACCAGGCACATATCAGAAAAGTGATAGATGCTGCTGCCATGCTAGGAGTTAATAAAATGAATACCTTCATCGGCCGCGATAAATCAAAAACCGTCGAAGAGAACTTTGAAATGTTTCGCCTCGAATGGCCCGCTATAATCAGATATGCTGAAGATAAAGGGGTCAGGGTAGGCATTGAAAACTGTCCGATGCTCTTTACAAATGACGAGTGGCCGGGAGGATGTAATCTTGCAACCACACCCGTCATCTGGCGTGAAATGTTCTGGGAGATAAAAAGCGATTTCTTCGGATTAAACTACGACCCGTCGCACATGCTCTGGCAGCAGATGGACTATATTAAACCCATCTTTGAATTTAAAGACAAAATCTTCCATATTCACCTGAAAGACGCCCGGATTAACCGCGACCGCCTTGCAGAGGTCGGAATTCTGGCAACACCCCTGCAGATACATACGCCTAAACTTCCCGGATTGGGAGATATTGACTGGGCAAAGTTCTTTTCAGCACTCTACGAGATTAATTATACAGGCCCCGTATGTGTTGAGGTAGAGGATAAAGCCTTTGAGAAAACCCTTGACGACAGGAAGAAATCACTTGCCCTCTGTAAAAAATACCTTGAGCAGTTTGTATTATGAAAATAGGACTAATAAATTAGTTATGAAAAAAATTACGAAAATCGGCCGCCGCAGGTTTGTTAAAACAACCGTGATGGCTGCTGCCGCAACCGCAGTAATGCCCGGTTTGATTACGTCCTGCAAGGGGAGACCTTCCCCGATGAAACGCATTCTCGGTAAAACAGGATTTGAGGTTACCACACTCGGTCTCGGAGGTCAGGCCTCAATCCAGTGGACCCCGGAAGATGTTGATCCGGTTGCAATAATACTTAAGGCTTTCGACCTTGGTATAAATTATTTTGATACCTCCAACCTCTATGGCCCGAGCCAGCTGAATTTCGGAAAAGCTTTCCGGATAAAGCATCTTATCCCCGGAGAACCAGATTATGATGAAAACCTGAGAAAGTCTATTTTCCTGACTACAAAAACACATCTGCGTTATGCAAAGGGAGGGGATGATGTGCCAGGAGTATCAAACAGGACAAACGGAGAACCTGGCAGCAAGACTGTTGATGACCTGAAAAGATCTCTTTCTCAGATGTTCGGCGACGGGCAGGGGAATTATCCCGAAGGAGCATACGTGGATATGGTTCTTTTCCATAACCTTAACAGAAAGGAGGAAGTTGATGCCATTTACGAAGGCATAGAAAATACCACTCCTGAGATGGAAAGAATTGGCGCCCTGGCAGCACTTCGTGATTACCGCGACGGCACCAACCTGACAGGGTTAAATCCGAAAAATGAAAAACTGCTTCGTCATATTGGCTTTTCCGGACATTTTGATCCTTCGGTCAATATGTATATGATCCAGCGCGATAAATACAATCTTCTTGATGCAATGCTTGTAGCAATAAATGCCAACGACAGACTGATGTTCAACATGCAGAATAATGTCATCCCGCTTGCAAAGGCAAAAAATATGGGTGTGATAGGAATGAAGGTCTTTGCCGATGGTGCCATGTATACTAAACCGGCACAATGGTCGAGAACTCCGGAGGATGTAGTGATGACAGTTGGCGATAAAAACCTGCTAAGCAGGCCGCTTATTCAATATGCACTTACAACACCCGGCGTGGACCTTGTAATAATAGGTATCGGCCATATAAGCGACAATGACGATGAGTGTCAGCTTGTACAAAATCTTTCCGCTGCTCAGATACTTCCCGACGGACTTTCGGAGCAGGAACGCCTCGAAATTGAAAAAATGGCTGCAAAGGTTAAAGATGGTAAGACAAATTATTTCCAGCTCCCGGCTATACCGTTGACCGCACCCGTAGAGGTGAAGGTGTCTCAGGAACTGGTAAATAATGAAAGAAAAATTACTGTGGGATGGAGTACGGCATACGCTGCTGCAGCACCCCTGAAGAAATATGAAATTCTGCGCGACGGTGAAAAGATTCATGAACAGGATTTCACGCCCCAGCTTACGACAGACCTACTGACATGGTCGGAAACTCTTGCCGATAAAGAGCAACATTCGTATGTGGTGAGGATAGTTGATGCTTCAGGCAATTCGGCCGATTCCGAACCTGCTGCGGTTGAAAAGGCATAGCCGGCAGACAGTTTCTTAAGATAACAGACAACAATATTACAGGAATCAGGTTAGTTCCCGGTGATTTTCACATGCAGCAGCCAATCCTTGAAATTTACCACCCCCGGGTAATCTTCGGGGCATTTGATTTCGGCAATTGTTCCGCCGGTAATTGTTCCCTTACGGGAAGGGTGGCGGTTTACCAGATCTGTCCATTCAAAGGAAAATGTTTGCCCGGAATAATTTCTGAGATCCAGCTTAACAGAGCCGCCGTATCTGAGATAGAAAAGATACTCTCTGCCGGGTTCTGCAAGGCAGTATGGTGATGGGTTTTCCAGCACCAGTTCAGGGTGTGGTTCCAGTTTCCACCATTCAAGACTTCGCAGATATCTGCCCATAAACCCGACTGAAACCGCACCCGGATAGAGCATTGTATTGGTTGCAAAGCTGGTATCCATTGGCCATGAACCTACACCGGTCGGTCTTTCGGGGAGATGTGCGCGCCAGATATGACCTCCTCCATAGGTGTGTCCGGCAGCACCAGACATAACCGCACTCCATGCACCAAACCTTATATCCATTGCTGTCGGATTACCCTCAATGAATTCATACCATGGTTCGGTAACAACAACCGGTTTTGCCGGCTCCTTTTTGTATGCATTGGTTATAATCCATGGAATAAGCTCGTTGCACCAGCGGGCGTGACCTGTCTGGCTCTGGTTATAATCCATCCATTTCTGGTTATGGATTGCTTCAGCCGTTGACCACTGGGGAGCCTCTGCTCCCCCGCTCCACATTGGTGGCGTGGGATGGGCACCCAGAATCCTGTCATAAGGATCTTCTTTTTTTATAAGTTCTCCCACTTCACACCAGAAGCTTAGCGGAAAACCACCATAGTTGTTCATGTTGTATTCCCCGGCCAGCACCCATATAACATTATAGGCATGGAGCCTGTGTATAACATATCGCCACCATCTCTTTATTTTTTCACCTCCAATGGTTTCGTTGATTTTCTGACGGCTCCACCAGGGATGTATCCAAACCGTAATGCCCTTTGAATTGGCATACCTTATCATTTCCTCGACTTTCCTTATCTGATCAAGTTTTGGATTTTCACAGGATTGGTCAAGAAGTGAACTTTCACTTCCCCATCCGTTGCCGGCAAAGAACAGCTGTCCGATGCTGAAACCCTGCTCTGCCCGGGTATCTGCCAGCTTTTTAAACGATTCGAAGGTTATTCTGCGGTTAGTCCAGTCCCACCATGTATCGGCTATCCATAAAAACGGAGTACCGTCGGCATAGACGAAATACCTGCCGGCACGGGGTTCGCTCCTGTTCACTGTAATAAAACCTCTCCGGGTCGGGTTCTCAACCTTCTCCTTCTCACTCCAGGGCAGCACGGTAACTTCACCTTTCCTGCCCGACAATCCTCTGTCGGAAGAATATGTTTCATACCTCCAGATACCGGAACAGGGAGGAGCAAATCTTATTTTCCATGTTTTTCCACCGTCCCAGAAGCCGGGGACAGTAAATGATTTACCTGCTGATTCACCGGATATTCCGGAAAATCTTGCCATGAGAAAAGGAGCTTCTCCTACACGGAGACATTCGGTATAAGGGTTGTAATAATTACCCGATGCCTGAAGACTGACCTCATAAACATCCCACGTTCTTATCTGAGCCGTAACAGGAATTAATCCACCAAAAAATATCGCATAAATAAATATAAGCCTGCTGAATTTTGAAAAGGAATTCATCTCTCTGAAAAATATTTTTTTGTTAAACAGTATCATCCTGTGTTGAACAATTCCGCTTTTTCAAAATTAAACCAATAAATAAATGTTCTGACACAAGCCGGTTAAAAATTAACTTTTAATTTTATGGTGAATTAAAATGGAAAAATCTGAAGTGTAAAATTATACAGTAACCTTTAAACTGCTTTTTATGAAAGACTACAGAACCTTTTGCACGGCTATAATAATAGTTGTTTTTTCTTTACTGGCTATTTCGTGTAAAAATAAATCTGCCAAAAACCAGCAGGAGGTTTTTACTCCTTCCTTTACATCTGATATTGAATCATTCAGGCAGTATAAATATCCGGAATGGTTCAGGGATGCAAAATTCGGTATATGGGCTCACTGGGGTCCTCAGGCAGTACCACGGCAGGGCGACTGGTATGCCAGAAGACTTTATGAGGAGGGAGGCTCGGGGTACAAATATCATCTTGAACATTACGGTCATCCTTCAAAATTCGGTTATAAGGATATCATTCCGCTCTGGAAGGCGGAGAGGTGGGACCCCGACAAACTCATGGCTCTTTATAAAAGGGTGGGAGCAAGATACTTTGTAAGTATGGCAACCCACCATGATAACTTCTTCCTCTGGAATTCAAAAATTCACAGATGGAACTCAGTGAATATGGGTCCCGGGAAAGATGTTGTCGGTTTATGGCAGGAGGCAGCAAGGAAATATGGACTGCGTTTTGGAGTCTCCGAACACCTCGGGGCAAGTTTTACATGGTTCCAGGTCAGCCATGGGGCAGACAAAACCGGACCGATGAGAGGAGTGCCTTATGATGGGGCAAATCCTGAATATCAGGATCTCTATCATCCACCCGCAGCACCTGACGACAGAGGATGGCTTACAAAAGACACTGCTTATCACAGGAGATGGCTAGCCTGCATAACAGAACTGATTGATATGTACAAACCCGACCTGCTATACTCCGACAGTGAACTTCCCTTTGGCGAAACAGGCCGTAAAATGCTGGCACACTTTTACAACCAGGATATTATCAAAAACGGCGGAAGACTTGAAGCTGTTTACACCTGCAAACATCTTGCCTCTGAAGGCAGATGGGTAAGAGATATTGAACGGGGTGCAATGGACACAATCAGTACCGATCCGTGGCAGACAGATACCTCAATCGGCGACTGGTACTACAGAACAGGTCAGAAGTATCTGACCGGCACACAGGTAATACAGATGCTTGTTGATATTGTCAGTAAAAATGGCAATCTGCTTCTTAACGTGGTTCAGACACCCGAAGGAGACCTAGAACAGGATGTTCTTGATATCCTTGAAGAGATAGCTGCTTGGATTGCCGTTAACGGCGAAGCCATTTATGAAACACGTCCGTGGAAGGTTTATGGTGAAGGTCCTTCAACAAAGAAGCAGGAAAAAGGACGTTTCGGCGGAGTAAAGGACGTCAGACCTTACCGGTCGGATGATATACGCTTTACATCAAAAGGTAACGCTCTTTATGCTTTTGTGATGGATACCCCTTCGGAAGATATTAAAATAACATCACTCGGTAAAAAATCAGCTACTGCCGTAAAGAAGATCAGATCAATATCGTTGCTTGGATGTGATGAGAAAATAAAATGGAAACAGCAGGATGATGCACTGGTGATTTCATTGCCTTCAAAAATTCCTGCCTGGAAAGTTATAGTGTTTAAAATAATCCTTTAAAGCCATGATACTACAACATGCTGTAAGTCTGCTGTTTGTAATTTTATTATATATATTGCCGGCAATGGGGCAAAAGATTTATTTATCCCCATCGGGGCATGACAGTAATCCGGGAACTGCTGACAGGCCGCTTGCTTCACTAACTGCAGCGCGCGACAGGGCGAGGGAACTAAGGAAAGCAGGACAGGTTTCTGGTCCCATCGAAATTATTGCTCTGCCAGGTGAATATACAATGCTTCAACCATTATATTTAACTGCTGAGGATTCAGGAACTGAAAGCTCACCGCTTGTTTTCAGGTCAGAATCCGGAGGAATGGCAATCTTCAAGGGAGGTATGGAATTAAAAGGTTTTGAAAAGGTTAACAACAGATTGTGGAGATGTTTTGTTCCTCAGGTTGCATGGCATAATTTTTACTTTGAACAGCTTTATGTCAACGGGAAAAGAGCAACCAGGGCAAGAACACCAGATGAGGGATTTCATTTTGTTAAAGGCGTTAATGAAACCGTTCTTGAAAAGGGTACGGGAAGGTCACCCGAACTGGCTGTGCAGAAAATTGCCATTGATACTGCCGATGCAAAATTTCTTAAATCATTTTCCGGTGATGATTTCAGGGATGCACTGGTAATTTTTTACCATAACTGGGATAATACCCGGAAACGTATTCTCGGTTATAGTGATGAGACATTTTCAATTTACACAGCGGGTCAGGGCATGAAGCCATGGAACCCGATAAACACAAAATCGAGATACCTGATTGAAAACTTCAAAGCTGCACTTGACTCACCCGGTGAATGGTTTCTTGACCGCAGCGGTTACCTCTGGTATATTCCCCGCGAAGGCGAAACAATTGAAAACACAAAATTTACTGTGCCGCTCTTGAATGAATTCATCGTTATAAAAGGGGAATCCCCCGAAAAGCCTGTTTCCTATGCCAGCTTCGAAAACCTCTCTTTCCGGTATTCCGGCTACCTTACGCCTGCCGACGGCAACGAACCTGCACAGGCTGCCGCACCAATCGGTGCTGTCGTTACAGCTGATTTTGCTGAAAATATCTCCTTCATTAACTGTGAAATAGCCCACACCGGTACCTATGCCTTCTGGTTCAGGCGGGCAGTGAATAACTGCCTTGTAACACAATGTTATATGCACGACCTTGGTGCAGGAGGAGTTAAAATAGGCGAAACTATCCTGCGCCCTTCTGTTAACGAAATAACAAATCATATTACTGTTGACAACAACATTATAACTGATGCAGGGCATATCTTTCCATGTGCAGTTGGAATAATCATATTTCATGCCAGCGATAACAGGCTTACCCATAATGAGATATCAAATCTCAGGTATTCAGGCGTTTCGGTGGGATGGATATGGGGATACGCATACAGTCCTTCGAAAAGAAACTTGGTGGCTTACAATCATATTCACCATTTAGGGTGGGGTGAACTGTGCGACATGGGAGGAGTCTATACTCTCGGAGCATCGGAAGGCACGGTTGTTGCCAATAATGTTATCCATCATGTTTATTCCTTCGATTACGGAGGCTGGGGACTTTACACTGATGAAGGATCATATGGTATAGTGATGGAAAACAACCTTGTGTACGCCTGTAAAAATTCAGGATTTCATCAGCATTACGGAAAGGAAAACATCATACGCAACAACATCTTTGCATTCAATATCAGGGGGCAGCTTCAGGCCACAAGGGTGGAAGAACACCGGTCATTAAGTTTCACCAATAACATCATTTATTTCGATAAAGGAACACTCACGGTAAATAACTGGCATAAGTTCAACTTAATATCCGACTATAACTGTTACTGGGATACACGTACAAGGGATATCAGGTTCGGGGACAAATCTTTTTCCGAATGGCAGAAATCGGGGAAAGACGTGCATTCATTGATTGCCGATCCGGGGTTTATTGATCCCGTTCGTTTCGATTTCAGGTTTAAGAGCCTTTCCGTGGCGAAGAAGATAAAGTTCGTTCCTTTCGATTACTCGCAGGCAGGTGTTTACGGAAGCGATGAGTGGAAAAAGAAGGCAGAGATGAATCAGAAGCTGGTTAAAAAATTTGATGAGCTTGTTGAAGAGAGGGAAAGACAATTGAAAAATAAATAATAACTTATAAACAAATTAATAAAACTAGTAATTTACCTAAAATCTATAACCAATGAAAACAATCATTCTGTATGTTCTGATGGCAATTATGCCTTTGATGCTTTTCTCCCAGCAGGAAAAAAAGATCAACGTCATTGTTTTTGGTGCCCATCCCGACGATTGTGACGGGAAGGCCGGAGGAACTGCAATTGAATTTGCAAAAAGAGGACATAATGTCCTGTTTGTATCGGTAACAGATGGCAGTGCAGGTCATCATGAAATCGGAGGCCCGCCACTTGCAAATATCCGGAAACTTGAATCCCAGGAGGCCGGAAAGCGTTTCGGAGTCCAGTATCTCGTGCTTGATCATCCTGACGGCAAGCTCCTTCCGACACTGGAAGTGAGGGAGGAGATTATCAGGCTAATAAGGCAGTGGAAGGCTGATATTGTGATGGTTCACCGTCCGAATGATTATCACCCCGATCACCGTTATACTTCACAGCTTGTTCAGGATGCGGCATATATGGTGATTGTGCCCAATATTGTTCCGGACACTCCTCCTTTGAAACAGAATCCTGTTTTCCTTTACCTGGAGGATAATTTTAAAAAACCGCAGCCATTTACTCCGGATATTGTTATAGATATAACGGAATCGTGGGATCAGAAGATGTATGCGATGGCAGCACATGTGTCGCAAATGTTTGAATGGCTGCCGTGGACAGCCGGCAGGCTTGACCAGGTACCTGCAGGTGAGAAGGAGAGACTTGAATGGCTGAAAAAGACCAGGGGACCCGGGCAGATAACACCTGAGAAAAGAGCTGCTCTGGAGAAATGGTACGGAAAAGAACGGGCTGCAAAGGCAAAAATCGTTGAGGCATTTGAGGTATGTGAATACGGCAGGAGGCCATCAGATGAAGAGATAAGGCAACTTTTCCCGATGATGGGTAAGTAGATGCCCCTCCCGGAGTTGCCCCTCCCGGCCTCTCCCGACAATGCCGTCGGGACAGGCCCAAATGGGGAGGTGTTGCCCCTCCCGACCTCCCCAAATGGGGAGGTGTTGAGGTTGTGCACAACCTAAGTTTCCCCATTTGGGGGGATTGAGGGGGGCAAATAAAAAAAGTAAACATAAACTTAAATAACCCTCAATAATTTACTTTTTAACTATTGAAAATTATGTCATTCACCAACTTTACCAAAACAAGCCGTTATCTTTTTACTATTGTACGCATTGCAATAGGCTGGCATTTCTTTTATGAAGGCATTGCCAAAATAATTGCAGGAAACTGGAGCTCAGCACCGTATCTTGCAGGTTCAAGATGGATACTTGCTCCGCTTTTTAATTCAATGGCAAACAGCCCCACGGTAACAGGCATAGTTGATTTTATAAATATCTGGGGAATGATACTTGTTGGCGCCGGACTGATGCTCGGACTGCTTTCCCGATGGGCAAGCGCAGGCGGCGCACTCATGCTTCTCCTCTATTTTGTTGCTTATCCGCCGATACCCGGATACATGGTCGGAGTGCCTGTTGAGGGTAATTATCTCTGGGTGAACAGAAACCTTATTGAGTTCTTTGTTCTTACAGCTTTTGTATTTATACCGCCCGGTTATTTCTACGGAATTGACAGGTTGATAATTAGATGGAAAGATGAAAAAGCCCGGAAACCTGTACCCGGTTATTCTGGATCAGGGGAGAGTGCAACAGGCCGCCGTGAACTTCTCCGTGACCTTATATCCGTCCCCGCTATCGGTGCATTTGCATACGCACTTTACAGAAAAAGAAGATGGGACAGTGTTGAGGAGAAACTTCTTAAAGTTCAGGGAATAGATGCAAATACAGGAGCAACCCTTCTGACATTTACATACACCTCACTGAAAGATCTGAAAGGCCAGATACCGAAAGGAAAAATAAAATATACCGACAGAGACGGGAAACCTTCGGAGTTCGAACTCAGCCGCATCATTATGGGAGGAAACCTCATAGGCGGATGGGCACACGCCCGCGACCTGATTTACGTATCAAAACTTGTGAAAACCTATCACACCGATGAAAAGGTAATGCAGACACTGGCTCTTGCCGAGAAATGCGGTGTTAACGCACTTCTGACAAACCCCCAGCTCGGAAGGGTATTTCGTAAATACAAACGTGAGTTCAGAAGCAACATGAAATTTATTTCCGATTGCGGTATCAGTCTTGACTTTCAGAAAGGTATTGCCATGTCACTCGCAGTGGATGCGGATGCTCTCTATTGCCAGGGAGAAATAACCGACCGCTGGACCGATGAAAACTGGAAGGACCCTGCAAAAAGAACCGTGGAAGAACGTATGGAACTGATAAGAAAAGGTCTGGAGGAAATAAGGCAACATGGTAAACCTGCCGGAATCGGAGCCCACAAAATTGAGGCAATCAAGAAATGTGTTGAGTATGGGCTTAAACCCGATTTCTGGGTAAAAACATGTCACAGTCATAATTACTGGTCGGCAAAAGGAAATCCCGAGTGGCATGATAATATTTTTGATTATGATCCTGAAGAGACCATAAGGTTTATGGCTCCTCTTGAGGAACCATGGATTGCCTTTAAAGTTCTTGCTGCCGGCGCCATCAAACCTGAAGAGGGTTTGAAATATGCATTTTCAAACGGTGCTGATTTTGTATGCCTTGGAATGTATGATTTCCAGATAGTTGAAGATATAAATATTGCACTTGACGCATTGTCACAGATAAAAGACCGGCAGAGGCCGTGGAGGGGATAGGTTTTTATTTTAAAAATATAGCATTTAAAAGATATGAAAAAGACAAAAGAATCGGGTCTTGTTTTGATTTTGTTATTATTTTGTTCAGTTGTTGCTGGAGCCGGAATTAAACCCGTACGGCTTACCTGTGAATATCTTAATAATCCGCCTGTGATTGACGTTTCCCGTCCGAGGCTTTCCTGGATAAATGTTGCAGATGAAGGTGAACGCGGACAGTACCAGACTGCCTGGGAGATAAGGGTTGCGGAGTCGAAGGAAGCTCTTCTGGCTGGAAAAGACCTGGAGTGGTCGAGCGGAAAAGTTGTTTCTACAGAATCAGTAAATATAAAATATGGCGGACAGCCTCTTAAATCAAGACAACAATACTGGTGGCAGGTAAGGGTATGGGACAAAAAAGGCAGAGTGTCGGAATGGAGCGAACCCGCCGTATTTGCCACAGGATTTTTAAATCCTCTTGAATGGAAGGCATCATGGATTGGAGCCCCCTGGCAGGGTGAGGAGGCTCTGCCGAAACCAAACAATCCGGGAGCTAAGTCTCCGTCAGTTCTACCTCCTCCTGCTCCTTTTCTCAGAAAGGAATTTACAGTAAACGGACAAATAAAAAGAGCTGTGGCTTATTTAACAGGTCTCGGGTATTTTGAATTTTACTGTAACGGTGAAAAAATAGAAGATGATGTTCTTGTTCCTAACCAGACCAATTACGGCAAGCGTCCTTATCTAATAAATGAAAATATTCCTGTTCCCGATAACTTCAGGGAATACAGGGTGATGTATCTTGCCTATGATATTACCGGTAAACTGCAACAGGGCCGGAATGCCATCGGGGCAATACTCGGTAACGGATTTTATAATCCTGCCAAATACTGGTGCGGTGCTTACGGAACACCGAGATTTTTCATGCAGCTTCATATTACATATTCTGATGGCAGTGAAGATATTATAAAAAGTGACGAATCATGGAAGGTTGCAAAGGGCCCCATTACAATGGATATGGTTTATTATGGCGAGCATTATGATGCCAGGCTTGAAATGCCCGGCTGGTGCTCTCCCGGTTTCGACGATTCAGAGTGGCAGCCTGCTGTTTTGCGAAAAGCACCCGAAGGGAAACTGAAAGCACACATGGCTTATCCCGATAAGGTCATGGAAATTCTTGAACCTGTTAAGATTGAAAAGATTGAAGAAGGAAGATTTAAAATTGATTTCGGTCAGGAGATTTCAGGCTGGGTACACCTTAAAAATATGAGCGGAGAGAGGGGGAGGAAAATCGAAATAAATTATCTGCATCCTTATTCTCCCAATGGTGAGAATACTTACATCATGAAGGGAGGTGGGCAGGAATCATATCATCCGCGTTTTGCATGGTTCGTATTCAGGGAGGTCGAAATTATTAACTGGCCGGGAGAACTGAAATCCGACAACATCAGAGCCGAAGCCGTGTATACCATGACGGAAACGACCTGCAGGTTCAGTTGTTCCAATAAATTACTGGAGGATATTAACCGTATCTGGTGGCGCAGTCAGACTGACAATATGCACGGGGGTATAGCAAGCGATTGTCCGAACCGTGAAAGATCACCTTATACCGGCGACGGACAGGTGGCATGTGTGACTGTTATTCATAATTTCGATGCAAGGGCTTTTTACAGGAAATGGATTGACGATATTATCGGCGCATCTAATGAGGAAACAGGCTATGTGCCTAACGGAGCCCCATGGCAGCCCGGGTGCGGCGGAGGAGTTGCATGGGGCGCAGCAATAAGCATCATGCCATGGGAATTCTACCTCCATTACGGCGATACGAATATTCTACGCGATAGCTATGACGCCATGAAAGGTTACATAAGATATATGCTCACCTGGACCGATGAAGATGGTATAATGTTCTCTCAGGCTAAAGGGAAGGACGGAAAGCCGCTAAGATGGCTTAACCTCGGCGACTGGGCGCAGCCTTTTGAATTACCCCCTGATAATTTGGTACATACATTCTATCTCTGGAGATGTGCCGATATAACTTCAAGGGTTGCGTTGATACTGGGGAAAAATGCTGAATCAGAATTATATTCGGCAATTGCTGAAAGGACAAAAGAGGCTTTTCATAGAAAATTTTATGATCCCGTAAAGGGCTCTTACGGTCCTTACGGAGGAAATATCTTTGCTTTAAGAATGGGTGTACCCGAAGAAAGAAAAGCAAAAGTTATAGCTTCACTGAAAGCTGATATTGAGTCCCGCGACGGACACCTCGATACCGGAATATTCGGCACACAGTTTTTCTTTGAAGTGCTTGCTGAAAACGGTTTGAATGAGATGGCATATCAGGCAATGAGCAAAAGAACCATGCCCTCGTATGGCTACTGGATAGAACAGGGCGCTACAACTACATGGGAACATTTTGAAAAGCCCGGCTCGGGAAATCATCCTATGTTCGGAGGCGGACTGGTCTGGCTGTACAGGAAACTGGCAGGCATGAATGCCGATCCTGAACAGCCTGGATATAAACATATAATCTTCAGGCCGCAACTACCGGAAGGTATATCCAGTGCAGGTTATACGAATCTTACAAATTACGGTGAAGCAGGAATAAAATGGGAAAAGAAAGGTAACATATTAATAATGATAGTTACTGTTCCACCCGGATCACGTGCAACAGTTTTTGTGCCTGCAAAAGACTCTGAAGTCGTAACTGAAAGCGGAAAAAAACCCTCATTGAAAAGGGGTTTACGTTTTAATAATTATGAAAAAGGATATGCAGTATATGAAACGCTATCAGGAACCTTTAATTTCACATCTGAGTTGGAATAAAACTTACAGGAGTCTTCGAAGAATTAACATCAGGAGAGGTTTGTATTAATAATTTATGTTTGGTTTACTGAATTACACAAATCTTAATTATTTTTTCTGATTTAACAGTTAAGATATTTATCATCTGACAGATAGATATATGATTTTTATCTGTCTCATTTTCTGTTACCCTTCAATAGCAAATGTGAAAAATTGTTAAATTTAGAATCAAATAAATAAAATTCAATTGATAGACCTCTACCCTATATGGCTTAATATTAAAGACGGTGATTATGAATCATTTGAACAGTTATTCAAAATATTAAGCCGTCCTTTGTTCAGATATGCATTAGCTATTGTTAAGGATGATCAGCTTGCCGAAGAAATAGTCCACGATGTTTTTATTAATCTCTGGAATAATAGAAATAAGATAATAATCAGCGGTTCGGTCAGGTCGTATCTGTACAGGGTAGTCCATAATATGGCGGTAAACCATATTATAAGGCAAAAAAGAAAGAAAAATCAGATAGAAATAAAGATAACTGACGAAACATGGAAAATCATTAAAGAAACATGCAGTTATGACTCTTTTCTGACAGAAGCGATCGAAGCCGAAGAAACTCAGAAGATAATCAGCGAAGCAATTAATGAACTTCCGGAACAATGCCGGCAGATCTTCATCATGAGCAGGTATGACGGCAAGCAGAATGATGAAATATCTTCAGCACTTGATATCAGTATTAATACTGTAAGAACACAATTGTTCAGAGCAATTAAAAAAATCAGGGAAAGATTATCCGAAAAATTCCCGGATCTTTTGTAATCAGTTTTTGTTAAAATCTTGACATATCTAATAGAAACACTCTTATGAGAAAGGATTTAAAAGTACCTGAAGAAATCAATTTGCTTATAGCCAAAGCAATAACTGAGGAATTGGATGTCGAAGAGCTTCTGAAGCTTGCCAGCTGGCTCAGGGAAGATGAAGCGAATGCTGCCTATTTCAAAAGTCTGGCTGATTCATGGATTATATCGGGTTTGGGCAAGGAAGCTGTATTCGAGCCGGTTAAATCGTTTGAGAAACTCGAGAACAAACTATCTGCAGACAAAAAACAGAGGAAAGAGGCATATATTATAAAACTTGCAAAATGGAGCGCTGCAGTTGCAGCAGGTATAACTTTATTTATTCTTGGCACTCTTATTCCCCATCCAGATATAAAAGGAGGCGATAAGTATATTAAATCTTTGACTACCGAAATAGTCAGCCCTCTCGGGTCACGTACCAGAATAATGCTTTCAGATGGTTCGGAAGTATGGCTTAATGCAGGCAGCAAATTAAAATATCCCGATTGTTACAATGTATCTGAAAGAACGGTTGAACTTGACGGCGAAGCTTTTTTCAATGTGATATCCGACAAAGAAAAACCCTTTATTGTTAAAACCTTTGGGATGACAATAAAGGCATTAGGTACAAAATTCAATGTCAAATCCTATCCTGATGAGTTAACGGAGACTGCTATACTGGTTGAGGGTAAAATTGAAGTTGAGGTTAAGAAAAAGGGTAAGGATTCGGAATTTTATACTCTGAATCCGAACCAGAAACTTGTTGTTTTAAATGAAACGGCCCGCATTATTGGAACTGAAGAGATACCGGTAAAAAGATTTCCTGAAAAACAGGCTCCGTTGCCGGTAAAAATTAATATTGAATCAAATATTAAGACCGAGCTTTATACCTCATGGAAAGAAGACAGATGGATAATCGAAAGAGAACCACTGAGTTCACTTGTCACCTCCCTCGAAAGAAGGTACAATATAAAAATCAGGTTTGCTGACGATGAATTAATGGATTACAAATTTACAGGAACCATCAGCAACGAAACTATTGATCAGATACTTGAAGCTATTAGACTGACTGCTCCGGTCAGGTATGTTATTACAAAAGATTCAGTTGTACTTTACACTGATACTGTGCTAAAAAATAAATTTCAATCAGTAATTACCAAAAAATAAGAAAGGAGGTATATTATTAAAGAAAAGATCACCCGCATCTGATAATTTCACTACTATGTGAATAAAAAAAAAGAGAAGGGAACAACCTGGACCTGCTCCCTTCTCAAAAAAAAAACAAGTAATTATTAGTAAAAACTAACATTACAAAATTATGAAAAAAAACATCTTATGGGTAAAAAAAACCTTTTTATTTCTGGTTCATAGTAAAATATTTTTAATTATGAAACTGGCAGTTATCCTAACCTGCATCTTCACCCTAAATGTTATGGCAGTTAACAGCTATGCTCAGAACAAAAAGCTGGATATCAAAGCTGAAGGTCAGACTATAAGGGATATTCTTAAAATTATTGAGGGAGAAAGCCAGTTCAGGTTTTTCTACAACGATGAATTTACGGACCTGGATAAACCTGTATATATTACTGCCGAGAACAAGACTCTCGAGGAGATACTTACTTATATTCTAAAGAATTCGGCGGTGACCTTCAGGATTCTTGACAATAATTTTGTTGTTCTGACACCGTTAAATGAAGATCAGATTTTCAAAGTATCAGGGATTGTAAAAGATGTTACCAGCGGAGAACCTCTTGTCGGAGTAACTGTGATGGTAGAGGGCACCTCTGTCGGAACGATAACCGGTTCAGACGGACGATACACTATCGATGCCCCTTCAGCCAGATCAGTTCTGCTTTTCTCTTTTATCGGTTATGTAACCCAGCGAGTTGAAGTAAATAACCGTTCAGAAGTTAATGTTGAAATGCTGCTAGATGTTCGTAACCTGTCGGAGGTTGTGGTAATAGGTTATGGTTCAAGGCAGAAGAAAGATGTAACGGGAGCAATTTCGCAAATCAGTTCATCGGAGATTACTAAACGGCCTGTGCTTAATCCACAGGTAGCTATTCAGGGGCAGATGCCCGGTGTTTATGTTGCAAGCGTCAGTTCCGATCCGAGTGCCAGGCCTACGATACGAATAAGAGGAGTAGGTACTCTTGGATTTAACGATCCACTTTATGTTATTGACGGTGTACCAATAACAGAAGGATATACTGGTTCTGATATCACAGCCCGACAGGTTACCCTCCGTGGAGATGTTAACCCTCTTAACATGATAAATCCCAACGATATAGAATCCATTTCGGTACTGAAAGATGCTTCTGCATCAGCCATATATGGACTTAGAGCTTCAAACGGGGTTATACTTATAACAACAAAAAGAGGGGCACGTGGAGCTGTTAAAATAGATGTAACAAGCCAGTATGGAATACAGAATTTCTTTAAAAGGTATAAGGCTGCTTCAATGGCAGAATATGTGGCATGGAGCCTCGAAGCTTTCAATAACAGACGGCTTACGGACCCATCATATGCGAAAGATCAATACTTCAGCCTCTTCGATGAAACAAATCCACAGTATTTAGGGAATAGTAAGGATTACAGAAATGACTGGCTTAAAGCTTCCCTCGTTGAGAATGCAGTAATACAGGATCATAACCTTTCAGTTTCCGGTGGTAATGACATTTCAAATTATGCTGTCGGAGCAGGTTATTCCACACAGGAACAAGCTACATGGTATAAAAAATTTACCCGTTATTCAACTTTCGCCAATTCAGATCATAAACTTACCAAATGGCTGAAAATAGGTGAATCTATTAGACTGGTTTATACATATACAGAAAGAAAACCATCCGGTCCGGGTCTGGAAGCTGAATACACAGTACCGTGGCAACCATTTTATGACAATACCAATACCCAGGGTTTGGTTGGTCTGGCATCATACAGACTTAACGGAACCGTTCCCTCTCCTTTTGATCCGAATTATGTTAACTCCCTTGACGGATTTGCGTTGCCTGGGCGATACGTTTACAACTATTCTGTTGCAGGTAATCCTCTTCAGTTTTACTCGTATGGCTACGGAACTGCTACCCGAACCAATTTCCTTGCTCAGGCACCTTATTATTACGACAATACAGGGATGTTCAGAACCCTGGGTGGAGCATATGCTGAATTCACCCCCTTAAAAGGTTTAAGGATAAGAGGTACACTGAACATTGACTATTATACCCAGAAACAGGAAACATTTACAATGATCGAACGTGCGCTCTTTGAATCAAATAACGGAAGGCTGACAACCTATGCTTCCCAGGGAAATGCCTATACGTATAGGCCACGGGAGAACCTTAATATTGTAAAAGAGTTACTGGTTGGTTATAATAAAACTGTACAAAAACATACCATAGACCTTCTATTCAACGCTTCCGATCAGAGGTATTATTGGACAGCAACATCACTTGGAATAGGAACTAATTCACCAATACCAAATTGGGATCAGCGACGCATTGAAGAGGGCTGGAAACCTGAGTATAAAGGCAGTTTTTATGAAAGAGAAAGACGCGGGTTATTGGGTTATTTAGGCAGGTTAAGCTATAACTTTGATAATAAATACTATCTGGATCTTTCAGTAAGAAGAGACGGCTCGTCAATGTTTGCTCCAGGTTATAAATGGGGGACATTCCCGGCATTTGCACTTGCATGGAGAATAAGCCGTGAAAGTTTTATGTCGAATCTGACATGGATTGATGACCTGAAACTGCGCGGTGGCTGGGGAAAAGTAGGGAACCAGGAGACAAGGCCATACAGTTATCTGTCGATTGTAAATCTTAATCCTAAAGCTGCTTTTGGCACGGGCACAACCGTTGGGGACGGAATCCTGTATGATGCGGCTGCTCTTAGTGATTTTCCCGTAACTGACCTTACCTGGGAAACAGTAAATACCACCAATATCGGGTTTGATGCCACATTACTTAAGAATCAACTAACTCTGACGGCGGAATATTATTACAAATTTACTGATGGAATCCTGCAGACATTCCAGCTTACCAGAGTAGTTGGTGTTCTTAATAATCCCAAAACAAATCTTGCACAGGTTAAAAATACCGGTTTTGAATTTCAACTGGGATATAACCGCAGATTCGGTGAAGTTGGCTTTAATGCTTCAATTAACCTGACAACAGTTAAAAACGAAGTTGTAAAACTGGCTTACGGATTGCCAGTTACCAGCGGGGATTACAGGATCGAGGAAGGTTATCCAATAAATTATATTTATGGATACAAAACAGCAGGTATTTTTCAGTCACAGGATGAAGTAAATGCATGGAAGGCAACTACCACAGATCCTGGAAAAGATACTCACAAGTCTCCGGGAGATATAATTTTTGTTGATCAGTATGGAGATTATATCGAAGGTGTATCTCCCGAAGGATCGGATAAAGATTATAACCCTGATGGTAAGATTAACGACCGTGACCGTATGTATCTTGGAAAGACCATACCAGGATATTTTTACGGCATATCCTTGAACCTTGACTATAAAAATTTTGATCTGTCAATGATTTTTCAGGGAGTAGGAGATGTTCAAAAAATTAACAGCAGGGTGTTGAAATCAGCCAGCGGTTTCGGAAACAATTTTGACGCAGCTTATAAAAACAGGTGGACTACGGATAATCCGAATACCAAAATTCCCAGATTCGTTCAGGGAGATCCTTCAGGTAATAACCGTACAGCCGACAGGATGATACAAAATGCCGGATTCCTCAGATTTCAGACATTCCAGCTGGGATACAGTCTGAAAGGCGGAGTACTTCAGAAACTGGGAGTATCAAAACTCAGATACTACATAGGAGGATCAAATATTTTCGTTATTTCAGGATATGACGACCTGGATCCGGAAGACATTTATCTCCCCACAACATTTACAACCGGAATTAACCTGAGTTTCTAAAAAAAATTTGGAGGACATAGAAATGAAAAATATAATTATATTCAGCAGGTTAGCATTTATTTCAGTAATTCTGTTTTTTGCAATCTCCTGCAGTGAAGAGACCATTAATCTGGAACCTATCGGAGCTGTTGAATCCGGCTTCTTCAAGACAGAGAACGATATGGAAATGGCCGTAAAAGGAATATACCAGAAACTTTGTTTCTTTTATGTTTATCCCGGCAACCAGAATAATTTTGTTCAGCAGCTTTTCTGGCTGCCCAGCGATGATATGAAGTCGAAAAGCCCAAGCAGTTTCCCGGCAGATAACTTTGATGCTATTAGTTCAGGTTATTATCCTGTAACCCTTTTCTATACATATGCTTATCAGCTTATTGCCAGGGCAAATGTTGTTCTTGAAAAGATTGAGAGCGATGGAGGTGCTATATATACAAAAGATCCTTCACTGAAGGACAAACATAAAGGTGAAGCCCTTTTCCTGAGATCATATACTTATTTCCTGTTGTGGAATATTTTTGGGACTGCACCGATTGTAAACAAGAGGATAACAGACATAAAAGACATGTATCCCCCTAACAGTGAGGGAACAGAACTTCTTGACCAGGCAATTACTGACCTTGAAACGGCAGCCAATCTGCTTCCTGCAAGCTGGGATGCAGCCAATAAAGGCAGAGTAACTAAAAATTCTGCTTACGGACTCCGTGCCAAGTGTCTGGTATTCAGAGGTACAGTAACCGGTGCCACTTCAGATTTTACTGCGGCTATTTCTGATATAAACTCAATTAGTGGTGTGTCACTTGCACCAAATTATGGCATTAATTTCGATGTTAACAATGAAAACAATGTTGAATCTCTGTTTGAGTACCAGGCTTCACAACCATCAGGAAATGTTAACCCGTTTGTTGCAGCATCAGGCGGAAATGATGCATTCTCAGTAATCGGGGATATAGGTGTGTGGTGGGGTCCCTTTGTTAACAAATGGAACTGGATTGGCAATGCAAATGTGTATGCTACAAATCTTTTGCAGAACTTATATGAAAACTCAGGGGGAGTATGGGACCCGAGAAGATCGTTTGTGTGTAATAATAATGTTAACAACAACAACATTCTGAAATACGTTCTGTCGAATGCTTCATATAATACAAACCCATGGGTAAGACCTGCCGGAAATGGTGTTAATGGAGGATGCAGTATTAACAATCCCAGAATACTCAGGTACGCTGACGTTTTATTGCTTAAGGCAGAGGCAATTGTCCGTTCGGGCGGAACTCTGAGTGATGCAATTGCAATCATTAACCAGATTCGCGACAGGGCAAGAAAATCTACATATATAGCCTCGGTTCCACCTTCACCCCTGCCGCCGGCTGCAGCAGTTCCAGCCGACCGTGATGTCAATGAAACAAACAGAAATACAGTACTTGAATGGGTATTCACGGAAAGAAGAATGGAACTCGCATGCGAGGAAGGTCACCGGTGGTTCGATCTTCGCCGACGCCATATGGCAGGTGAAATAGACCTTAAAACATGGGACTTCGGACATACAAAGATAGGTAACGGCTTCCAGGATAAACATATCTATTTCCCGCTTCCGTCTGATGAAGTTACAAATAACCCGAATCTTAATCAGAACCCTGGTTATTAACATATTAATTGGTTAGGTAAAAGAGTTAGGTTAGTGTTAGGGTTATTTGTTTTAGGGAGCCTTTAAAAAGGCTCCCTTTTATTAAAATTAAACTGTAATATGAAAAATCTGATTTTAATATTGATTTTAATTGGCTGGAAAATTCTTATATGCACGGGTCAATCCACAATATGGGATTTTAATCCATCCCCTGACAGTTTCAGCTCTGAAGCTCTACTCGACCTGAGAGAACTTAATGAACAATATGCCGGAGAGAACGGTTTTATTGAACTTTCAGACGACGGCAGTTATTTTGTCACTTCAGGAAATAAAAAACCAATAAGATTCTGGGCTGTCAACGGGGCAACAACAGCCAATAAAATGACAGACGAAGAACTTACTTATTTTGCCAGATTCCTTGCTAAAATAGGAGTAAATATGATCCGTTATCACGGTTCTTTACATCCTAAAACCAGTTTTTCCGATTTATCTCAGGCCGATCAGGCAGAAATTTATAACATTCAAAGGGTCGTGGCTGCCATGAAAAAAGAAGGAATTTATACAACAGTGAGTATATTCTATACTCATATGGTGGACGAAATTTTTACCTCATGGAATATTCCCGGCTACCCTGACGGCGATAAAAAACTGTCAGGAGTTATATTTTTTCATGATAGCCTGAAAGAAGCTCTTAAGAACTGGATTTACCAGCTTCTGAATGCACCAAATCCTTTTACGGGAGTTAAACTGAAAGACGAACCGGCTCTGGCAATAATACAGATTCACAATGAGGACGGAGTATTCTTTTATACCATATCTAATGTTAGTAACGGTTTTTATGAAATTATAAAGCAAAAATTCTGTCAATGGCTGATTAATAAATACGGGTCGGCTCAGAATGCAATTAGTGCCTGGAATAATCTTACTATAAGCGGCGATGCTCCGGACGAAGGAAAAATGGCGCTTTATAATATCTATGATGCCACACTTGAACTTACAGGTAACAAAGCGAAGAGAATGTACGACCAGGTAAATTTTCTGTATGATGTTCAGGAGAATTTCTACAGAGATATTAATAATTACCTGAAATCAGCAGGTTGCAGACAGTTAATTAACGGAAGCAACTGGAAAACGGCTTCGGCTGTCAGACTGCTTGATGCTGAGAGAGCAACGGCAGATGTAACAGATATAATGGCAGTAAACAGATACTATTCCCCTTATCATACCGGAACAAACAGCAGCTGGAGGATAGACCCGGGTCATTATTATGCCGGTAAATCAGCTCTTCTGAATCCGGAAAAACTGCCGGTAAATATCAAGCAGCCCTCTGGCCACCCTTTCCTTGTAACTGAAAGCGGATGGAATCTTCCTCATAAATATCAGGCAGAAGGACCTTTTCTGGTTTCTGTTTTTACATCTCTTACAGGGATCGATGCATTCTACTGGTTTAATGCCTCATCATATACATACGACCCCAATCCGTACTTTTACTGGACCAATTTACCGGGAGGTCAGCATCCTCTCAGCAGATGGACTATCTCAATTCCGGGGCAGATGGCAATGTTCCCTGCCGGCGCCGTATCTTTCAGAAAAGGATATATCGAAGAAGAAGATACAGCATTAATTGAGTTTCGGACAAAAGAATCAATACTGAATAGAAACATACCTCAGATATCCGAAGATCTGTCTTTTGATCCCAACAGGGATGAATACATTCCGTCAACCGGTGAAACACCTTTTAGCCCGTTGACATATCTTGCAGGTAAAGTAATTGTAAATTATTCAGCATTAAAAGATTCTTCATGGCATTCTCCCTTACTTGACGGTTCAATAGACTATGTTCATAAAAAGGTTAAAAACCTGTCCCGTACCGTAGAATGGGATTATAAAAAAGGGTTATGTACTGTGAATACTCCATATTTCCAGGGTTTATGCGGATTCCCTGAGCCTGATTATGAATATACCTTTTCAGACGTAACCATCAGGTCAAAAAATACTTATGTTGCTGTGAGTATTGTATCGCTCGATGGTAAACCTCTCGCCACTTCAGGTAAAATCCTTGTTCAGACGGGTACAGTTTACAGACCTACCGGCTGGACTGAAACACCTGCAACATTTGATAACAGGGGAGTCATGACCGAAGGATTTCTTATACAGAACACAGGTACAATGCCATGGCAGGCTGAAAAAACTAATGTAACAATCAAAATAAAGAATAATGTCATAATGAGGGCTGTCAGACTGACTGAAACTGGATATTGTGACAAAAATATTTTGATTATCAATTCACCAGGCGGAAAAATTATCGTTCTCCCTCCAAACGCATTGTATACTATACTTGATGATAATATTACCGGCATAAATGACATAATCCCACAAAAGAATGACGGTTTCATTATCTACCCCAATCCTGCTTCAGGAAAAGTACAAATTATGATCCAAAACAGGGACCTTATGAACGGAAGACTTGAGATTTTTGACACATCGGGAAGAAAAGTATATGAACAGAAAATAAACAACACGGACTTAATTGAAATTGATTCAGAAAAGTTTCGTGCCGGTATTTATTCCGCTTTAATAAGATACTCGCCTCTGGTTTATTCCTCAAATAAATTTGTTATAAAATGAGAATAAAAATCATTCCGGCCATCTTCCTGATCTTTCTCATTGCATGCCGTGATTATCAGTTTAAAATTGAATTCCCTTATTCACAATGGACGTGCGGCCTGACGGGACGAAATATCATATGGACCTATACTGAAGAGATTGAATTGAACAACTCTTTTATCAGAGCACCTGATAAGGGTAATTGGGAAAGATGGTACAAGTCAATCTTACAATATCGCGATTCTGTCAGACTGCTTATTGGCAAGCAGGAGCCTTTTATTTACTGCCGTTTTCCATCCGGAGGAGAATCAAAAATCCATTTTGATAAATTTGCTTACCAGCTTAAGATTAATCCGGGAGATGAGATTGAAATTAAAGGGAAAAGCCGTTCTCCGTTTTTTTCTTTTACTCTTTTCTTCGATTTTGATCTGAAAGCCAGAGGCGAAGAATTAAGTTATGTTGTCCGACGAAAAATATTAGCTGCCGATAGCTTGTGTATTAATTCTTCCGAAAACTGGACTTTTTTCATTAAGAAATTGAAAATCCCTGAGTTCAATGCCGATAGTTTTGCAATTGTCCCAATCGTAAGGATTAAACCGATTCAATCAGAAACCAAATTGTTTTTAAAAGATATTCAACTTGTTACAGAAAAAAATCCGGAAAGAGAAAGGTTATGCAGGATCATTGAAAATTATCTTAAAGAACAGGGTGAAAACAACCAGTTAATCATTCCCGGTGAGTTGGCCTGGACCCTGAATAATTTCCTTATGGGGTTTGTGTTTATGTGGGATCAAACCTTCTGGTCGCCCGAGAAAGGAGAATATCTGGTTGACAATTACTGTAAAACCATGGAACAGGAGTTTGGAGGTTTGCAATCCGTTATTCTCTGGCACAGTTATCCCAACCTCGGAATAGATGAGCGTAACCAGTTTGATTTTTTCGAGACTTTGCCAGGAGGCATGGAGGGCTTAAAACAGGTGGTTAATGATTTTCATCGAAATGGAGTTAAGGTTTTCATTACCTATAATCCGTGGGATTTGGATACACGCCGATCCGAAAATCATGATTTTACGGAACTTGCAAAGGTGATCGGAGAAACAGGTGCAGATGGTATTTTTCTGGATACCTGGAAAAGTGCCAGAGGCTCCATCTCAATTTTTGAAACAGAAAATTCCATACGGGAAGAAGTGGCTAAATATGGCCGGCCGATTGCTTTTTCATCCGAAATTCTGCCCGAGTTCAAGGATTTAGTTGGTCCTGACGCTCTTACCTGTTCGTGGGGCCAGGAAATTGAGCCGTTTAATTATACCGACCTGTCACATCAAAAATGGCTTATTCCAACCCATAAACAATATTATATCAAGCGAATGGAAAAGAATCGAAAACGGATTCTTGCACACGCCTGGATAAATGGGCAGGGGATTCAGCTATGGGAGAATATTTTCGGTACGATGAATCTGTGGAATGCTACTCATCGGCAATGGGTAAGGAAAATGAATACCATCTGGAAAGTATACGGCAAGATGTTTAACTCCGACAATTTCAGACCTTTTATTCCGCTCTTAAACAAACATGTTGTAGCCAGTCAGTGGTTTGATGACAATAAAACCATTACCTGCATGGTGGATACCACGGGGAATGAAACGAATGTAAAGTTTTCAGTTACGAAGAATGACAAAATGAAATATTTCGATTTGTGGAACGGTGAAGAACTGAAGCCTTATAATGAAAATGGGAAAACCTTTGTAAACGTAACAGTGAAAGATTTCGGATGTTTACTGCAAACAGACGAAGAAAAGGAATCCCTTGCTGGACTTCTGGTAAAGCAACAGAAGGAAACATCTTATCCACTACCTGTTTTGGATAAATATGAACAGGAACTTTCGCTTAAAGAGCCGCTTAAATATGAATATAAAAATTCTGAAAATCCGGTTTTTCATCCGGAGCTTCTTGAAGTTGAAGGTGGTGAACATACATTTAAATGTAAGCATATCTGGCGTGAAGGGCGCTGCTATCCAAATCGCGATGGGAAAAATAATCACGATCTGGTGATAACTTTTGAAAATGGTGCTCAATATATTAATCATACTCACCACGAAAAAATAGCTCCATTTTCGGTGATGACGCGGGTAGTCACAAACCGGCAGTTTTCAGAATTCTTACAATCAACCCATTATCAGCCAGGATTTTCTGAAAATTTTCTTAAACACTGGGGAGGAACACATTGTCCGGATTCATTGCTCGATGAACCTGTAGTGTACGTAAGCCTTGAAGATGCCCGTGCTTTTGCTGAATGGGCAGGAATGCGTCTTCCAACCGAATGGGAATGGCAGTTGTTTGCTGAAACTCACGGAGGAAAATTTATATATAACGAAGTTTTTGAATGGAACGAAAGCGAGCGGTTCGACGGGTACAACCGGTTTGTTACGTTGCGCGGGGGTTGCAGCCGCTGGACAACGCCCAGTTCGTGGTGGTACCTGCCAGGCGCTCCGTACGGCGAAATTACAGGCGGACCGCAAAAATACGATTCGCACGTAAAATATTTCCTGATGTACCCGGGGATGGACAGAGCTTCTACTATTGGATTCAGATGTGTGAAATATTGATTTATAAGTATTTAAATTAAATTAAAAACTAATTCCGGATATGAAAAAACCAATTCTACTGATAACTCTGATTTGGTTTAATCAAATGGCTTTTAGTCAGGATATTAAAAGTTATGATCTTGTGATTTATGGCGGAACTTCCGCCGGTATTAGTGCTGCTATTCAGGCTTCGCGGATGGGAAAAACAGTGGTGGTTATTGAACCCACCAACCGGATTGGCGGATTAACCACAGGCGGTTTGGGCCAGACCGATATTGGCAACAAACAGGCCATTGGCGGAATTGCCCGCGAATTCTATCAGAATGTAAAAAAATATTACCTGCAACCCGAAAACTGGAAGTGGCAAAAAAGCGGGGAATATAAGGACGGCGGCCAGACCCGGACCGATTCAGGCGAAGATGCAATGTGGACCTTCGAACCGTCGGCAGCGTTGAAAATTCTGCACCAAATGATCGAACCTGAAAAAAACATCACACTTGTGTACAATCAACGGCTCGACAGGAAAAACGGGGTAGCTAAAAAGAAAGGGGTGATTACATATATTTCTATGGAAAGCGGTGAGATTTATTCAGGTAAAGTTTTTATTGACGCTACTTACGAAGGAGATTTAATGGCATCTGCAGGAGTATCGTACACTGTAGGCAGAGAATCGAACAGACAGTACGGTGAAACGCTGAACGGTGTTCATACCGCCGACACTGCACGCACCATGACCAACCGTCTGAGCCGCAATTCAATCAACCATAACTTTGTGAAGGGGGTTGACCCCTATATCGAAAAAGGAAACCCCAAAAGCGGTTTGCTGCCGTTTATCAATCCAAAAGGTCCCGGGAAAGAGGGTTCGGGAAATAAAGGCGTTCAGGCTTACTGTTTCCGGATGTGCCTCACCGACCATCCTGAAAACCGCATTCCGTTTGAAAAACCACCTTCGTATAACGAACTGGAATACGAACTTCTGTTCAGAAATTACGAAGCCGGTGAAAAAGGTTTTCCATGGATTAATTCTGCTATGCCCAACCGTAAAACCGATACCAACAACCGGCTCGGATTTTCAACCGATTTTATAGGACAGAATTATAATTACCCTGAAGCAAGTTATGCTGAACGCGAAGCGATTGCCGAACGTCACCGTAATTACCAGAAAGGTTTAATGTGGACTTTGGCTTATCACCCGAGGATACCTGAAAATATAAGAAACGAAGTGTCGAAATGGGGATTGTGTAAGGATGAATTCACCGAAGGAAACGGCTGGCAGGAACAACTTTATGTTCGGGAAGCACGGAGGATGGTAAGTGATTATGTGATGACCCAGTACAACTGCGAAGGATTGAAAGTGGCAGAAGATGCTGTTGGATTGGCCGCTTATGGGATGGATTCGCATCACGTTCAGCGGTATGTGACTAAAGAGGGCTTTGTAAAAAACGAAGGCAATGTGGAAGCGCCGGTTAATGGGCCATATCCAATCAGTTACCGGTCAATTGTCCCGAAAGAGAAAGAGTGTAAAAACCTGCTGGTTCCGGTTTGCTTGAGCGCCACACATATTGCTTTTGGATCAATAAGGATGGAACCTGTTTTTATGATTTTGGGGCAGTCGGCCGCAATTGCTGCATCACTGGCTATAGATAAAGATGTATCTGTTCAAAAAGTGGATTATGCAGAATTGCAAAAACTTTTAGTGGAGAATGGCCAGCGACTGAAATAAGTACGGAAAATAAAATCTCTTTCAAACCAGAATACATTGAAAGCAAATTTGATTCCGGTCACAATCCGTTGTTACGTTTCCTTATGAAGTCAAAAGAACATTTAATTAAGGTCAATTCAACTACAATCTGAATGAAGGCAAAAATGTATTTGATTGTAAAGTGTTTTTAAATTAGTTAACTTATAAATTAACCTGAAATGCAAACAAAAAACATCATCCTGATGAGTGCCGGCTTCGCCGGAGCAGGAATAATGATCGCCGGTTGCGGTGATGCCGGGTCGAAGAAAACCACCGAACGCCCCAATATAGTTTGGATTGTGTGCGAAGATATGAACCCTATTCTGGGCTGTTATGGCGACAAAGTGGCTAAAACACCCAATATCGATAAGCTGGCGGAAACCGGAATTGTTTACCGGCACGCTTATGCAACCGCACCTATTAGCGCGCCCGCCAGATCGTGTCTCATTACAGGTGTCTATCCCACTTCACTGGGAACACAGCATCTGCGGCAGGAGCAAACCATTCCGGACTGGATGAAGACCTTCCCGCAATACCTTTCAGATAATGGTTATTTCACAACTAACCAGAATAAAACCGATTTCAATTTCAGTGCCGAAGGTGTTTTTAATTACCACCGGGAGGATTTGTTCCCATGGCGGCAACGTGCCTCGGGCCTGCCTTTTTTCAGCTTTTTTAACATTGGGGATACGCACGAGGGACCTGCAAATTTATCAGAAAAGTACCAGAAAGTAACTGAAGGTCTTTCGCCTGAACAGTTTACTTCACCCGATTCGGTAACGCTTCCCCCTTACTATCCCGACACGCCCGAAATGAGAAAAATATGGGCCCGCTATTACGATCTGGCTGCCGCTATGGATAACAAAGTGGGGCAGATCCTGAAAAACCTGGAAGAAGACGGGCTGATGGAAAACACCATCGTCTTTTTCTTTTCCGACCATGGTCACGGATTGCCCCGTTATAAGCGCTGGCTCAACATTACAGGGCTGAGGGTGCCACTGGTAGTTCATATCCCTGAAAAATACCGGCACCTGGCAAATAACGACCCCGGAACTGAGAACTCTGATCTGATCAGTTTTATTGATTTTGCTCCTGCTGTACTCAATCTGGCCGGTATTGATATTCCGAAGCACATGGAAGGGACACCTTTTCTTGGTAAAAATATTCCTGCACCTCACGAATACCTTTTTGCAGCCCGCAGCCGCGCCGACGATATGTATGAACTTTCACGTGCCGTTTTTGATAAAAACTTTATCTATGTGCGCCATTTTTTGCCGCATCTGCCCTATATTCAAACCGGCATCATTACCAGCGACGGGAAGGAGGCCTACCGTGAATTACGTCGTGCCCACAAAGCAGGGGAATTGCCGCCTGCAGGTGAACTGATGTGGCATCCGAAACCTGTTGAAGAACTAAATGATTTAAAGGCTGACCCGCAGGAACTGAACAATCTGGCCACATCCCCCGCATATGCCGAAGTGCTCGATAAAATGAGGGGATTATTAAAAGAACATATTTTAAAAACCCGCGATGCCGGTTTCCTTTTCGAACCCGAAATGATGATGCGTTCCATGGGCACCACAACTTATGAAATGGCTCATGATCAATTAAAATATGACCTCGGGAAAATTCTTGAGACTGCGGAAATGGTTGGGAAAGCCCATGCACCTGAAATTGCAGACAGGCTGGAAGACCCGGATAGCGGTGTCAGGTTCTGGGCCCTTATAGGTTTAATGAATACCGGAGAAGAAGCAAAAAATTACATTGTTCAGATCGAAAGATTACTGGATGATGAATCATCCACGGTACAGATTGCCGCAGCCGGTTTGCTTTGTAAGCTGAACAAACCGGAAAAAGCGTTGCAGGTTCTGGAGAAATGGATGAACGACGAGCTTATGTGGTTAGCGCTGTATGCGGCACGCACTATACAGGAAGCCGGGAAAGCTGCCCTTCCGCTGGTTCCTGAAATCCGGAAAACATTGGCCAGATTATCGGTCGAACCGGGCAATAAACAGCCTAACACCGGGTCAACCCGGATTTACCGTGACGGAAATTTTGCCTCATTCACCGGCTGGGCACTCGAAGGGGCTTTACAGGAAATGGACGTCGAGCCAAAGATCAGGTATTAGAAATTTAAGTTAATCCGGATATAATTGATAAATTGAGATTTACCGTTATAATATTTGACTGAAGTGATTAAAACATTTATTTTATGAAATATAAAATATTGATATTATTAATTTTAATACAAATACTTTCCGGATGCTTTCATAAGACAAACACTGGCTTATATGAAGGTTTTGTCAATCCGCCTGCTGAAGCACGTCCTTTTGTTCGCTGGTGGTGGAACGGCAACAGGATAACCGAAAAGGAAATAGTAAGGCAACTTGATATACTTCACGATGCCGGTATCGGGGGTGTTGAGATAAACCCTATAGAAATTCCTTCATGGTGCGATACTACGGGAACAAAGGAACTTGTCTGGCTCAGCCCTGAATGGAACAGGATTCTTGCATTTGCATCTGAGGAAGCTCGTAAAAGGGGAATGATAACCGACCTCATTGTAGGTTCCGGATGGCCGTTCGGTGGTGAATTCCTGTCGGAAAACGAATTGATTCAAAGAGTAATCACAAATACAATTAGTTATAAAGGTGGTGATACTGTTTCGGAAAATACGGATAACCTTTACCGTAAAGCTCTAATGGTCCAGAGCCGTGGATCTGAAGGCAAACCTGTAAGTCATGAACTGCTTTTTATAACTCTTGTACCTGAAAACACGGCAGATACAACCGGCATCATTGACCTTAGAAAATTTGTGGATTCATCAGGGAACCTTAAATACTCTGTCCCGGACGGAAAATATAATCTTGTGTATGGAATCATTGAAAAAGGTCATCGTCATGTACAGTACGGAGCCCCCGGCGCCGCCGGCCCTGTAATGGACCATTACAGGAAAGAAATTACACTCACTTACCTTAACCGCCTTAAAAAAATAAGTGAAGATACCGGCATTCCACTCGCACGCCTTATACGCGCCCTCTTTTGCGACAGTATCGAACTTGCAGGCGCTAACTGGACGGATAACTTTGCGGAAATATTCAGACAATATTACGGATACGATCCTGAACCATGGTTCCCGTTCATATTCTATGATCCTTACAGAGGCTACGGGAAAGACAAATTTACAGAAGATTTTAGCGACCAGGTTAAAAGGGTAAGATATGATTATAATAAACTGCTTGTAAGGATATTTCTCGATAATTTTACTAAAACCTTTCAGGATTTCTGTACTGAAAACGGACTTCTTTGCCGTTATCAGGCTTACGGGACTCCCTTTCTTATGGGCATGATGGAAGGTAATATGATCCCCGATATTCCAGAAAGCAATAACTGGCTCTTTTCTGTTGATATGGATTCTGAAGAGTGGATATGGAATCAATACCATGGCTATATGATATGGAATCTCTATGCTTCTTCAGGAGGTCATTTGAAAGGAAGAAAAATTATCAGCTGTGAGGCAATGACGAATACCAGAGGAGTGTTTAAGACAACACTCGAAGATATCAAACGGCATGATGATATGAATTTCATCACCGGAATAAATCACTCTGTACTTCATGGCTATAACTATTCGCCTGTTGAGGCAGTTTTCCCGGGCTGGATACGGTTCGGAACATATTTCAGCGAGCGAAATACCTGGTGGCCCTTTTTCAGAAAATGGGCCGATTATAATGCACGATTATCATTCATGTTCCAGAACACACAACCAGTAAAGGATCTTGCAATTATGGGGCCTACAGGTGATGTGTGGAGTGAATACGGACTGAAAAGAGAGCCTTTTCATACAGTTCCATGGTATTGTTACAGGCTATGGGAGTCTTTAAGCCAGGCTGGTAGCTCATGCGATTATGTTGATGAAAAAGTGATTACTGAGGGTGTAAAAGGTAAAGGATTAATAAAGTATGGCCCGATGTCGTACCAGGCATTGATTTTATGCAATGTAAAATCGGTTGAACCACAAACTGCAGAAGCTATTGCGGAATATGTTAAATCGGGCGGTAAAGTAATTCTTGTCGGATCTGTTCCCCGCCGCTCACTTTCTTTGGTAAATGCTAAAGATAATGATGTTAAGGTCAGAATAACTTTTGATGAATTGTTACACAAATATCCCCACAATATTATCCTTGCATCTGAACCGGTCTCTCAGGAAAAACTTTTACCATGGACTATTGATGTTCTGAAAAAAATAAATATTAAGAAAGATCTTGAAATATCGGACCCTTCCCCGAATTTGTTTCAGATCAGACATGTACTCGGGCAGAAAGATATCTGGTTTTTCGTCAATCCAAATAAGGGAAAAGCTATATGTACAAAGGTTATCTTTCCTACCGGAAATAAAATTCCCTGGAAATGGGATCCGGAAACCGGCAATCGCCAACCTTACATTTACACCAGAGTCCCGTCTGAATTATTTATTGAACTTGGTCCTCTTGAGTCACTTCTTCTGGTTTTTCAACCCGGGAAAATCACTGATCAGTCAATTGAACCGGAAAATAAACCTGCCGATACGGTTCAGATAATAAAAGGCCCATGGAAAGCTTATTTTAATCATGTCAACGGCGGCAGTTTTAATCTTTCATTTGATGAATTAAGGGATTTTGGTACTTCCGCAGATGAAAAACTCAATTCTTTTGCCGGAACTGTATTGTACAAAACAGAATTTGAATCGGACGGTACAGCTAATTGGCTTCTGCTGGAAAGTCTCGGTAAGGGTGTTGCTGAGGTTACAGTCAATGGTAAAAATGCCGGAGTATGCTGGTACGGTAAACCTGTTTTTAATATTTCATCTATGCTGAAAGATGGAATTAATACTCTGGAAATCAAATACACAACTACATTAAGTAATTATGTAAGGACAATGAAAAACAACCCTGCAGCAGTCAGGTGGACTGAAGGATATACACCTCTCCCGGCCGGCCTTCACGGGGAGGTATTTGTATACAGATAAATAAAAAAAGATAATTTATGATTTGAAATTATGTTTAATTTTATTGGATTAAAATTTTTAAAAATGAATAAAATAAATATTGTTTTTGTATTACTCTTTTTATGCTTCAATTTGTCAGGTCAGACACAATGGGTTCACATTTCCAGCATTAACGGGGCTATCGAACCTCCCAACAGCGGAAAACAGCAGACATCCTGTGCCGTTGCTGATTTTGATAACGACGGTATTAACGATTTCTGTATATCGGAACGTACGGCAGCGCCCGGACTGGTATGGTATCAGAGAACGGCAGACGGCTGGAAACGGCATATTGTTGAAGATGCCATCTGTTTCATTGAAGCAGGTACCATAGCCTTCGATGTGGATAACGATGGCGATCAGGATATCATTGCGGGAGGTGAAAGCAAAACAAACCAGGTGTGGTGGTGGGAAAATCCGTACCCCGATTTCTCAAAACCTGCATGGCCAAGACATGTCATCAGAAACACAGGGGGAAATAAAGTCCACGACCAGATAATCGGCGATTTTGACGGCGATTTAAAACCCGACCTGGCCTTCTGGGCACAGGGAGACCAGACGCTCTATTTCACCCGGATTCCTGAGGATCCTGTTCCGACTGAAAACTGGAAACTTATACCTGCCTATAAATATTTTTCCGACAGTCAGATGGAACAGCATGGTACTTACCCTTCATGGAAACGCATAAATGAACATGAGGGGCTGGCCAAAGCAGATATTGATGGTGACGGCGTGCAGGATATTATAGGGGGCGGTTTCTGGTTCAAATATATAGATAATGACAGATTCTCATACAATATTATAGATGCAGCTTACACCTTCAGCCGTTCTGCTGCCGGGCAGATTATTCCAGGAGGCAGGCCCGAAGTGGTTATGGTTGTAGGCGACGGACTTGCCCCGATGTTTTTATATGAATATGAAAAGGGCACATGGAAAAGAAAGGAGATCATTCCATCCGTCAGCAACGGACATTCTCTGGCAGTCATTGACTTTGACGGTGACGGAAATCTTGATATCTGGTATGCCGAAATGACGCTGGGCGGCCATAAAGATGCCGTAAACAGAATACTATTCGGCGATGGAAAAGGAAACTTTCCACGCGATATGATTATTTCAAAAGGCATTGATGTCCACGATTCAGAGATTGCCGATCTCGACGGCGACGGTGACCTCGATATCCTCGCAAAACCATATGATGGCGGCTCACCACGGATTGATGTCTTCCTTCAAAACGGAACAGGACCTGTAATCTCGGCACGGAAAGGCTCTTTTACGCAGCCTTTCGGTCTTCAGATGTACTCGCTGCGTTTTGAACTGCAAAAAGATGTGGAAGGTACCATAGAAAAAGTTGCTTCAATGGGTATAAATGATGTTGAATTATCAGGCTATTACGGAAAAACGGCCAGGGAATTTAAGTCACTTCTCGACCGCTATAAGATTAAGTGCGGAAGCATGATATTCGGCTATGATGTTTTTGAGAAAGATCCTTCAACAATTATCAGGGATGCTAAATTGTTTGGTGCAAAATACGTTGGCATAGGCTGGATACCTCACTCCAGGCCTTTCAATAAAGTTGCAGCAGAAAAAGCAGCTTCCGATTTCAACAGGTTTGGAGCAGATATGAAGAAAGCAGGTCTGAGGTTTTTTTATCATCCTCATGGCTATGAATTCAATACACCAGACGGAAATATGATGGATCTGCTCCTCGAGAAAACTGATCCTGACCTTGTTACCTATGAACTTGATGTATTCTGGGTTATACACGGAGGAGGCGATCCTGCATATTATCTTACAAAATATCCGGGACGCTTTGAACTTATGCATCTTAAGGAAATCCGACATGATGTTATAGGCAATAATTCAGGTTCAGCACCCGATGAAACAAGTGTTCCCCTCGGCAGGGGAGTCACTAACTGGCCTGTTTTACTTCGCCTTGCTCATAAACAGGGAGTTAAAAAATATTATATAGAGGATGAATCAAAAGAAGCTATCCGGCAATTGCCCTTAACTATACTTTACCTTAAATCACTGAGATAGGAAATGAAAAAAGCACTTCTTTTAGCCGTTTTCTCATTTGTTTTCCTCTCTATTTTTTCTCAGTCATTTTTCACGCAAAACTGGGTGGAATATGAGGGTCGCATAAACAATAACAGGGAAAAGGGGGAAAGGACAAGGGTTAACGACAGTAGAATGAGTACGCATCCGGTATATTCGAAACGCTATGAAGGACAGGTTAACGGACTGGCATTGGTCAATGTCAGGGATACTATCCTGCAGCTTGAAAAGGCTGAACTTTTCTGTGAACTCTGGGGAGGACATCCGGGAACCTCAAATAAACGGTTCCAGATAAACGGAGGAGGAGTATATAACCTTCCCTCGGAAGGAACAGCAATGGGGAACTGCGAATACCTTTTCCCTGTCATATTTGTTGATTACCGTGATCTGGTAACCGGAATAAATGCAATTCAGTTTGCTTGTGATAGAGGTAATTCTTTCTGGGGCCATTTCCTTATGGAGCAAATAGCTGTAAATTGCTATTATAAAAACGATGCTCCCTTCATAAGAAGAAACGGGCTCTCAGATTTTAAAGCCGTACCGGTAATGAAAACCAGAGTAATCGGAGATGAGGCAGAAATCAGTCTGGGATTTAACACTAAATATGCAGCTGAGATATCTGAAGTACACTATTTCGGATATTACCTGGGGTATGACTGGAACGGTTCAGGAAATGATTCACAATGGCATGGTTATCAGTTTAATAGAAAATGGACAGGTCATATCGGTACTGCAACTGAAGCTCCTTATACTGTAAAGTGGGATACCCGTTTGATCCCTTCGCAGGGCAGACCCATGGCTGTCAGAGCTCTTATTGTTTTCAGAAACGGTATCAACTGCTGGTCTGAAATACTTGACGGTATTACCTTTTCACCTGAGCGCCCTGTCGTAAACCTTATATATTGTTCAGAAATGCCTGTTCCTTTCTGGTCAAGGAATAAACAGGTCAGAACCGCAAAAATTAACCTGCCTTTCGATCCAGCTTCAGTAGTTGAAGCCTATTTACTGGTAAGGGTCTGGGACGGTGGAGAAGGAACGGTCAGACAACCATTTAAAATGAACGGTGTTCCGTACAAAATAACGACAGGCAATGCCCCTCACAAACTTGTATGTACCGTAAACCCTGTTCTTCCTGAGAATCTCAGGCAGGGAGAAAATTTTATCGAATTATATTCCGATACGGAACATCACGGAATTGAGATATGCCTGCCGGGGCCTGCATTAATTGTGAGATATCGTTAATGCGACTTATTACAAACCACTTTCCTGTTTCCCCTATGGGGAAAGGCTGATCAAAAAAGAATTATAAATTTGTGTTGCTAAGGTATTTACTAAAATTATAAATATAAGTAAACAACTCACGGAGCTGACAATAAAACAAAGTCAAAAGCCTCCAACACTCCTTCCCCCATGGGGAAGGCCGGGAAGGGGGTAAATAAACTCTGTCAAAACAGTCAATATAAGTGTTTAAATATGAGATATATTACAGTCATTATATTACTTTCCATTTCCCGGTTAGTTTCGGGTATCGTTGTGACTGAGGGCGTCTATGAGGGAGTTCATCATTATGTTGTAAAAACAAAAAGCGCAACCTACTGGTACGACAGTCAGGGTGGCGGGTTTTCAAGGATGATTGACAGGGAAGGGAATGACTGGATTGCTTTCAGAAGGGAACCATGGAATAAATATCCTGAGTCGGCTAGTTCATCATACAGAGGTGTTCCTAATCTTGTCTTTCAGGGTGATGACAACGGTTGTGGCCATCCGGGATGGGATAAATGCATAACAGTTTTTGAACCCCCGAATGTGTTAAGGTCTACCAGCAAAAGCGGCAAATGGGAATGGACATGGACTTTCTACGAAGATAAGGCTGTTATGAAGGTTCTCAAGACTGATGCCGAAAGGAAATACTGGTTCCTATACGAAGGTCCGGCAGGAGGAACTTTTGACCCTGGAAAAAGTTTCTGGATGAACAGCAGTAATGGAAACATGATACTGAGAGATAAACCTGACCATATTAAAAACCAGAGAATTACCGGAAACTGGAAATGGGTTGTTTTTGGCAGGGACAGGTTGAAGAGTCGTCTTTTTATAATTCATAACAGTTTTGATAATGAAACTGATTCTTTTTCCTGTATGGGCAGTTCAGCAGATGGCATTTGTTCAGATGAAGGCATGATAGTTTTCGGATTCGGACGGACGGCAGATTCAAAACCATTGCTTTATGGGAACCATGTTTTTTCTGTAGGATTTATTTATCACATAAGAAAAATCAATAAGCTTCTTTAAAATTTCAAACTGACTGACAGTTAATCATTAATATTAAAAAAAACTATAAACCGGTAAAAACCAATCATTACCGGAGCAAAAGACTTTAAACCGGGTAAATGCTTTCGGGTTTGTTTATTGTTTTTCTGCAAAGAATGTAGTTACTGAGTTAGCCGGTGCGGTATATAATATTTCACCGTTTGATATTTCAAACACTCCTATTTCTTTATATTTTTCATTCTCCCCGGTTGTACGATATGCCTTGAATTTTTTGGCTGCAGTACCTTTTACCCTTATAACTGTCGGTTTTTCCTTGCTGTAATTTGTATTTATTAAAACAAAAGCATCGGGATTTTTTGTTCCGTTTGAGGAGAAAGCAATAACCGGAATCTCACTGTCCATAGAAATGGTTTTTGCAACTGCCATTCCCGGCTGTCCTGCACGGGATACCTGTTTATAAAAATAGTAACCGGGGCGAACTGTAAATGTGCCATCTTCATTAAGATTAATTGCGCATCCGGGATTGGGATCTCCGCCGATCCATAAAGGAGGTCTCTGTATACCTGCCCATGGAATTATTCCGTTAACCTGGGCTTCGTAAATATTTCCCCATAACTCTTTCACAAACCGTGAATCCATCCTGCTCCATGATGTGGAGGTGCACCAAGCATGAAGATCAGGCCTCTTTGCTCTTAGCATATTTATTCCTACGTTTGTATGGCTTCCGTACCAACGGTGCTCGTAACCTCCGGCATAGAAACCGTGTGAAGTGACTATGCCGAGATTCTTCAGTGCTTCTCTGTCCCTTTCAAGAGCGTCAGCATAACCCCAGAAACTGAACCGGTACCAGTTTGTTGGCTCACCGTTGGTAATCCATACATCTTTCAGTCCGGCCCTGTCAAGCATCGGACGTGTGAATTTGAGAAAATCGGTCACCTGTTCAGGAGACCAGTACATGTTATAGTCATGTCCAGAACCTATATTGCCGCTTTTACCGTCCCATGGCCACCGCTCCCAGTCTTCACCTTCATTATGCAGGGAAATGTATTTGACAGGAAATTTCTCTTTTTCTCTCAGATACCGGGTCCAGTCGATAAGATAATTTGCCAGATCTGTTTTATGTGCGGGATCAAGATCCCTTCCGCGAAGTGTTTTCTGAAGGGTCATATATGCCGGCGGTCCGTAAAGAGTTGTTATAATTGTCAGATTATCACCCCTTGTACGCGTTTTTTCAAGGCCCATGCGCACGAACATTCTCATATTGCGGGTTGTTGTCTCATGATCGTACGGACCGCCGGATTCTATCTGATGAAAAGGATCCAGAAACATTTTAACCAGTCCGGGTTTTAGACCTTCGTCGCCGAATATAAGCTCGATTATTTCTTTCCTGCTTTCATCCGAAATAATACTGAACCCTCCATAATCGGTAGGATTAGTAGCATAGTCCACAGTCTGGGCTGTTTCAACATAATTGAAACCAAAACCATCCCAGGTTCTTAGTTTCACAGAAAAATCAACTGTTACCGGACAACCTTTAAAAACCGGAAACTGTGACCATGATGGCAGTGTAATTATAACTATAAAAATAGTTCCCAGAATTTTTTTCTGTTTCTTCATGATTTTTTGGAATTGTTTATTGTTCATGATAAGATAAAAAGAAGATTATTATCTTTAAAAGATAAAAGTAAGAAAATACGTAGAATGTCACACAAATATGATCTGATGAATAAGAAAAAATATATTCTTAAAGCAGGTTTTATATTGACAGGTTCGGCCGTATTGGCTCTATTTTCCTTCAAAAAGGCAGAGCCCCCTAATGTTATTCTGATTATTACCGATGACCAGGGCTACGGGGATATTGGATTTCACGGCAATCCGATTGTTAAAACACCGGTTCTTGATAATCTTGCAGGAGAAAGTATAAGAATCTCAGATTTTTATGTTTGTCCGGTTTCGGCTCCCACAAGAGCATCACTGATGACCGGCCGATATTCCCTTCGCACCGGCGTAAGGGATACCTATAACGGAGGAGCTTTGATGGCTTCATCGGAAGTTACCATTGCCGAGATTCTGAAATCGGCCGGCTACAGAACCGGCCAATTTGGCAAATGGCACCTTGGCGACAATTACCCCATGCGGCCGCTTGACCAGGGTTTTGATGAGTCGCTGATGCATCTCGGCGGAGGTATGGGCCAGCCCGGAGATATTACAACTTGGCCGCGACGCGATAGCAGTTATTTCGACCCGGTACTCTGGCATAACGGTAAAAAACAGAAATACTACGGATACTGTACAGATATCTTTACATCAGCAGCTATAGAATTTATTGAAAAGAATCATAACAGACCCTTCTTCTGCTACCTGGCTTTCAACGCACCCCACACCCCCCTTCAGGTACCTGAAAAATATTACAATATCTATCGCGATACAGATCCCTCGGCAGGTTTTGGGAAAGACTCAGGCCCTTTCCCTCAAATGAGTGAAAAAGATAAAGAGGATGCCAGACGTGTGTATGCAATGGTTACATGTATTGATGAAAATATCGGAAAACTGATTGATAAACTCAAGGAACTTAAAATTTTGCAGAATACTGTTGTGATTTTTATGTCCGACAACGGACCCCAGCAAAGACGCTACAATGCAGGTCTGCGCGGATTGAAATCATCAGTTTACAGGGGAGGGGTAAAGGTTCCATTCTGGATCAGATATCCTGAATTAACAACTGAAGGAAGAGATGTTAATATTACCGCAGCATCGGTTGATGTACTTCCTACTATTGCAGCCATCTGCAATGTCCCTGTACCTTCCGGAATTAAGATTGACGGCATAAACCTTCTCCCTTTTATTAAAGGCAGGGAAAAACAGAACGAAAGAACTCTGTTTTTTTACTGGACACGCCATTCCCCCGAACTTTATACAAACATTGCATTGCAGAAAGGCAGGTACAAACTCGTCGGCAATGCCGGTTATAATGATGATATAGGCAAATTTGAACTGTTTGATATTGAAAAAGATCCCTTTGAGTTGAATAACATTATAAGAAATAATACATTACTGGCAGTTGGGATGAAAAAAGAACTTGACAGTCTTTTTACTGAACTTATACAATCGGAAAACCTTCATAAGCGTCCGGTAATCATAATAGGTACAACCTCAGAGAATCCGGTTATACTGAACAGAAATGATGCCGATGGCCAGTGGGGTATTGGGGAACAGACCGAAATCCACGGCTTCTGGAGGGTATTGATAAATGAAGGAAGATATAATATCAAATTTAAATTTATTGAACCGGTACCGGCAGGGGGAAAGATGATGGTTGAAACTGGCAGCTTTATAACACAGGTTCAAAATAATACCGGTAACTCTGATGTGCTCGAAATGAAAAATGTGTACTTTCCATCGTTAAGATGCGATCTTGTGCCATTTTATCTGACAGGTGGAAAAAGGATTTTCCCACTTTATGTAGAAATTGAAAGGATCTTTAACTGATAAATGACTAAAGAAATGAAAATAACTCTATTTATCTCATCTGTTATTTTGTTATCGATAATTTCATGTTCAAGACAAAGTTCAGGGCCGTTTTTCGGGAACGGATTTCACAATGGCTGGGCAGACCAGAATTCGGTGGTGATATGGACACGTCTTACAAAAACACCGGAAATTAACAGAAAGGGTCCTGAGTTTTTAGTGCCATCAGCGGAAGAACACCGGAGGCTTGATAAAATGGCAAATCCCGATTCGATTTACAGGGCACAGATACCCGATGGATATAAACTGGAACAGATGGAAGGCGCATGCCCTGGCATGAAAGGAGAAGTAAAACTCTCATACTATCCTTTGAGGTTTGAAGATCAGAAAAAGGAAACCGGCTGGCTACCTGTTGATGAAAATAAAAATTTTACACGTCAATGGAAACTGGAAAATCTTAAGCCTGATACAAAATATGTTGTGGAAATAGAGGCACGGAGGATAGGTAAAAGCAGGATTACGGATAAAATTTCCGGTTCTTTCCGTACTCCGCCTGATCCTGATTCTGTGAGACAGATAAATTTCTGTATTGTTACCTGCCACGATTATCCGCGCAGAGATGATTCAATAAACGGACATAAGATATACAGGTCAATGCTACAGCCTTTTCCCGATTTCCTTGTCCATACCGGTGATATCGAATATTACGATAAACCGGGCCCCTATGCCCTTACAGAAGAACTAATGCGCTTTAAATGGGACAGGATCTTCGCCCTTCCTTACCAGAGGGATTTCTATAAGGAAGTCACGACTTATTTTATGAAAGATGATCACGATGTTCTGAGAGATGATGCATATCCGGGAATGAAATACGGAGCAGTAACGTGGGAG
>Ga0067045_1003346_pt1 | contig 41796 bp, 47 predicted proteins | sample TerdegcTABiofilm_FD_59184 | JGI IMG/M metagenome (GOLD analysis project Ga0067045, IMG submission 59184) | Combined Assembly of (Gp0054472, Gp0054536) Wastewater bioreactor microbial communities from Singapore -Terephthalate degrading... | reverse complement strand
GGGGTGCGGCTCCTCCAGGACGGCGGCACCTGGAACACCATCGCCGGGCAGCCCACCGATGACTCGGAGATGGCCCTGGCCCTGGCCCGCCTGTTGGCGGCCCAACGCCGCTACGATCCGGCGGCCGCGCGGGAGGCTTATCAAGCCTGGCTGGCCTCCGGGCCGTTTGACTGCGGGAAGACCATATGCCAGGGGCTGCGAGGGCAGCCCGACCCCACCAGCCAGGCCAACGGCGCCCTCATGCGGATCAGTCCGTTGGGGATTTTCGGCGCCTCTCACCCCCTGGCCCAAGTGGCGGCCTGGGCCCGCCAGGACGCGGCCTTGACCCATCCCCACCCCATCTGCCAGGAGGCCAATGCCCTCTTTGCCATGGCCATTGCCTGGGCTATTCGCACCGGCTGCAGTCCCGCCGCACTCTATGATCAGATCCTGGCCTGGGCCGAGGAGCAGCAGGTCTCTCCCCCGCTGCTGGCCACCACCCGCCAGGCAGCCACGAACCCGCCCAAGGACTATTTAAGCCACCAGGGCTGGGTCCTCATTGCCTGGCAGAATGCCCTCTGGCAGCTGCTCCAGGCCCCCAACCTGGAAGAAGGGGTGGTGGCGACCATCAGCTGCGGCGGCGACACCGATACCAACGCCGCCATCTGCGGCGCCCTCCTGGGGGCCGTCCAGGGCCGGGAGGCCATCCCGGCGCAGTGGCTGACGGCTCTTCTCCACTGCCGCCCCGCAGCCGGCGATCCCCGGGTCCGCCACCCTCGGCCGGCCTGCTATTGGCCGGTGGATGCCCTGGAGCTTGCCGTCCGCTTAGTGGAGCCGGCCTCCGGAGGGGACCGTGCCACCTAACCGCCGGCTTTTGGAGCAGTTCCTGGCCGATGGCACCATAGACCTCCAGAAAGGTGCCATCTTTGCCACTATGCCGGAGCCCTGCAGTCCGGAGCTCGCCTGGCAGCGCCTTGAGGGCATGCTCCTGGGGCTGGCCATCGGCGATGCCCTGGGCAATACCACGGAGTCAATGCTGCCCCAGGAGCGCCGCCGCCGCTACGGCGAGATTCGGGATTATCTCCCCAATCGACACGTGGACGGCAGATGCCTGGGGCTGCCTTCCGATGACACCCAGCTGACCTTCTGGACGCTGGAGCAGCTGCTGGTGGATGGCGAGTTCCGCCCCGACCGGGTGGCGGCCCGGTTCTGCCAGGGCCGCCTCTACGGCCTGGGCGGCACCGTGCGGGAATTCCTGCGCAATTATCGTGACAAAGGGCTGCCGTGGTATCGGTGCGGCCCCAAGTCCGCCGGGAACGGCTCCCTGATGCGGATTGCTCCCATAATTTTCCCCCACCTGAAGTCGGCGACGCCTGACCTGTGGGTGGATACGGCCCTGGCAGCCATGCTCACACACAACGACTCCGGGGCCATTGCCGCCTGTCTGGCCTTGGTAAAAATACTCTGGGAGCTGCTGCACCTCTCCCAGGCGCCGGAGCCGTCCTGGTGGCCCCACACCTATGTGGCCGTCAGCCATGATCTGGAGCAGGGGCGGTATCGTCCCCGAGGGGGAGCCGATCTGGATTTCTGTGGCCCCATCTGGCAGTTTGTGGCCGCAAAGGTTGAAGCCGCCTATGACCGGGGTCTGTCTGTCCTGGAGGCTGGCCGGCTCTGGTACTCCGGGGCGTATCTTTTGGAAACGGTCCCCAGCGTCCTCTATATCCTCATGTGCCACGGCCACGATCCCGAGATGGCCATCATCCGGGCAGTCAACGACACCAAGGACAACGATACCATCGCCGCTCTGGTCGGTGCGGCCATGGGCGCCCTGCATGGCCGGGATGCATTACCCGAGCGCTGGCTGGCCGGGCTCACGGGCCGGACCGCCGCCAATGACGATGGCCGGATTTTTGAACTTCTGGATGCAGCCCGAGAGGAGTGGGGGCAATCTCCCTGATACTCAGGACGGAGATATCACATTCTGATACGAGAAGAACGCCCCGCCGATTTCCCGGCTATCTATGCATTGGTGCAAAAGGCCTTCCAATCGGCCAACGTCTCCAACGGCGATGAGCAGAATTTCGTCAACCGCCTGCGGGCCAGCGATAATTATCTGCCGGAACTGGCCTTGGTCGCCGAGGCAGAGGGCCGGCTCCTGGGGCACATCATGCTCACCCGAACCTTTCTGACTACCCCTCAAGGGCAGTTCCCCCTGCTGCTCCTGGGACCGGTGGCAGTGGTCCTGGAACACAGGAAGCAGGGCATCGGCACGGCACTGATCGAAACGGCCTGCCAACGGGCCAGCGCCGCTGGCCATCGGGCGGTTATCCTGGTGGGCGATCCAGACTTTTACCACCGGTTCGGATTCCAACCCGCCCGTAACTTCGGCATCCGCAATACGAATACTATCCCCGACCCCTTTGTCCTGGTGCGGGAGCTGGCCCCCGGGGCGCTCCAAAATACCTCGGGCACGATTGCTTTTCAAGTATAAGCTTCGCTTGAATTTTCTCCTCACAACCCGATCAGACCTCATCTTTGCTAACTGCGTCTGGGATATGGCGGACTCGAGGATAAATCTGATCTGGATTCGGATCCTCACAATCTTTGGGGTAGGTGAACCCTACCAATTCATCTTTCAAAATGCCCCCTCGGCTGGGCCCGCTTTAGTCAACGGGACAGAGCATTTTCATCCCCCTTTTTTAGCAGCACCAATTCTTCATCCAGGCCAAGGGGCAGAATTTCGAGGCTATTTGTTGCCGCCAGGAGATACTGCCGGGGCAGAGGCTTCAGCACCAAGGGAAAGAGGCTGGGGCTCTGGAGGAGGTCCCGCAGGGGCGCAGCGCCATTGGCCCGGGACTGCAGGGCGGCTTCCAGTAGCCAGGCAATGACCCCGGGATCGTCCACCGGCAAAGACCGACCGGCCTGATAGATGCCTCTGAGGTCGGTTGGCGCGACTACTCCCCAATCCACAAAGGACCGCAATACCCGGCGGGCAGCCCGAGCCACGGTTTCCCGCTCGCCATAATGTTCCCGCAGGCGCCGTTGGATCTGGGCCGCCGACACCCTGCCTTGCAGCCGCAGCAGGCGGCCCACCTGAGCCGCCACCGCCGACCAGAAGGGATAAACCGCGCTGACCATTCCCCAATGGATAGCGAGGTGATCTCTCGGGGGCAGGCCTTGGAGGAGCTCTAGCCCCCGCTGTTGCAAGCTCACCAGGGGCGCCGGCGCGGCTACCCACACCTTCATCAGGATGGTAATAACCTTTTCCCGGTTGCCCCGCTTGGCTTGGCCCCCCACCGAGACCGCATGGCGCAGCATCTCCTGGAGGGTATTCTGGATGACCGGCTTCTCCTGCCCGGCTAATACCAGAGCCGCCGTCTCCGCCAGCCATTCCAGCCGCAGTCGTTGACTGCAACCTATCTGGGACAATCGCTGCCTCACTCTTGCCTCCGGCCGATCTGCACCAACGGCACCACCACCTCTTCAACGGTCAAACCGCCGTGGCTGACGATCCTCTCCCCTGGGCGCACAAAGGCGGTGCGGCCGGGCGCCATCAACGCCAGGTAATCCTCCGGCAGGCCGAGGGGTGGCCAAAGCCGGGCCTCGGGAAATTGGTTGTGCACCCGGCGCCGCAGGGCCTCGTCCGAGAACACCCGGACCCTCTCTCCCCGCAGATCGGCGACCGCGCCTTCGCTGGGACGGCCGCAACCCTGGGCTTCGATATTGCCGTGATCCGCGGTAAGAAACAGGCCAAAACCCTGGGCCAGCAGCAACTCGATGAGGTTGGCTAAATACCCTTGCTGAACCCATTGCCGCACCTGGTTGTGCATGCCGGCCGCCCCCAGGGCCATGCCGTGCATAATCTGATCCACCTTGTCCAGCACCAGCCCCGCCACCTGCAGCCGGGGTTGCCCCAGCTGCTCTGTCAAGGTCTCCAGATCGCCGTCCCCCAAGCCTCGGAGATAGAGCACCTGGGTTTGGTCCAGCCCCTGATCGAGCCAGAATTGGCGCCACAGGTCCGGCTCCCTGGCCGTGGTCCAGATGCTCTGGGGAAAATAAAACGGCGGCCGACCGGCAAACAGGGCCTGACGGGAGACCGAAGTCAGGGTGGGGATCCAGGCAAAGACCGCCTGCTCCCGCAGCACGAGGGGCGGCTGGCGTTGCTGCAGCTCCTCCCGGACCACGAGCCATTGGTCCCAGGCCAGACCGTCCACGACCAGCAGGGCTACTTTCGGGTGGCGCTGCTCCTCCAATTGCCGGGCCAGGAAACGGGGCAGATGGTGGACCATGACCGGCGGCAGCGGCGGCAGACTGCTCAGCCCGGCATAGCGCTGGGACAGCCAGGCGCAAAAAGCTTCGTCCACCTGAGTCTGAAGTCCGGCGAGGCGAGATTCTTGTTCATGGTCCTGTACTAAGGGCAGGCTGTGATGTAAATACAAAAGTTCGGCCCACTGGCGGGCGAACTGCAGCCACTGGGTGTACGGGGCTTTGGGTTCGGGAATGGCGGGGCTGAGCTTCTGCAACAGCTTTGCCAACCGCTGGCGCCGATCCGCGTCGGCATCGACGCGGACGCCGCAGCGCACCCAGGCCGGCGCCTGGCTGGCGGCCCGGGGATGATCCACCGGTTGCAGCAGGCCTTCCAGGAAAAAGGTGTCCAGATACACCCTGATCTCGGGATGGTCAAAGGGGAGCTCGGCGGGGTCGGCCGGCGCGGCCGGCGGCCGCTCCTGCACCTTGAGGACCGCCGCAGTGGTCAGGCGGTCCAAAAACCGGGGCCAGCGCTCCTGCAGAAAGAGGAAAAAGGCTTCCCGGTCCGGCACGATAGCTTCCAGGGGCCACGCCGCCAGGGCTGGATTCTGCCGCAGCAGCTGCAGCAGCCGGTCTGCCAACAGAGGCGGCAAAGCTCCGCCCCGGTAGTGATGCCGCAACAATACCCGCAGCAGGTCCACCGGGGTGGCGATGGCTTCCGCCGCAATGTTAAAGACATGCCGGAGGACAAAGTCCTTGCTGGCATTCTCACCCAGGGGACCCGGCGCGTACCGCTGCTGGGCTTCGTATAAAGCGTCAAAAGTGTGCCGCGCCAAGGCGGCCAGGACCGGGTAGCTGGGATGAGGGAAGATCTCGCCCAGGCTAAAGGATAGCCGCCGGCCGATCTGCAGGAAATCATAAGGCAGGGAGCAAAGGTCAGGGCTGCCGGCGCGCAAGACCACTACCAGGTCAGTATCTTCCCCCCGGTCCCAGCGGCTGCGAAAGCGGGACTCATAGGCATAGCGGCAGGCGACCTGATCCTCAAAGGGGATCAGCTCGAAACCCCGAGCGCGAATCTCGGCCAGGACCCCCTCTTCCAGGAGCAGACCGTCCGGATCCGCCACCAGCGTCAGCCGGGCCACCTGGGGAATGAATTCTTTCAGGATCTGGTCGCGCCAACTACCCATGGACGCCTCCCTCCACGCGAACGAGAAGCAGAGGCACCATTTCCGGCAAGATCTGGGCTCTGCGTTTCAGTTGTTCCCTGAAACGTTCCTCTTCCTGTACCAAGAGACCCAGACGATGGTTACGTACCTGGGGCAGTCCGAGGCGCTCGATGGCCCTGCGTCGCGCCGCGAAGGCGTACTCGCCCTTCTCACGCTCCCGAGCAAGACGTTCCCGGTGGGCCTGCGCCAGCTCGTCATGGATCGTCTTGCCCTGTTGTTCAGCTGCCTCCCGCATGATGAGACCTGCTTCAATGGTCTTGCCGAGGCCCACCTCGTCGGCCAGGAGATAGCGCACCCGGTCGTGGGAAACGGCCCGGGAGAGCGCCCGAATCTGATGCGGCAACGGGATGACGGAAGATTCGATGGGCGCCAGCAGCACATCCCGGGTCAGGGCCTCGGCCACCCGCGCCGCAGCCGCGAGATAAGCGATACCCTCCACCGTGCCGACCTTTGCTTCCTGCACCGGGCGAAGGCGCGCCGCGGGCACCCGCACAACGGTATCCTTACCCGGCAGCCAGACCCGGCAGACGGTCTCGCCCCAGAGCGTCTGAGTCTCAATGACCCGACAAAGCTCACCGTGCTCGGGGCTGTAGTGCCAGTTGTCCGGCTCAATCCTCAGCATTCTTTATGCTTTCTGTGCCATCTCCTCAATGGGCCTTTGGGACAAGCGATCTATTACCTGTTTAGGAAGCAATTCTGCGGTGTTAAATTCATTAAAGAGTTCTTCAAGAACCTTCTCATCGCTGAGATCAGTAAGTTTCGTTCTCATTTTGGATGCCCGTTGTAACCAAAGATACCATTGCCGAAAAATGTTCCTCGTCTTCTGATCTCATGAGATTCAACAAATCCCTTAAGACTGCTTGTGTCTCACTTAATACGGACAGATCATGCTCTGGCTCTCCGATTTCTCCATGATGAGAGTGAGTATGTAGGAATCGCAGTATCCTCACCTTCTTGCACTCATCAAAGTTGAGGGATTTAAATTTCTGCCAAAGCTCACCTGCCTTTTGTGGCTGACGGAACGCCAAGAATGCTTCCAAGAGTCGCCTCGCGATGTTAGGCAATATATAATTTTGCTGTAGTTCTGTTTGGCTGCTTCCCATTGCAGTTCGATATATGTAGGCAAACAGATAGTGATACTCGGATTCATATTCCTCAAGAAGGGGATCGAGCCGCTGGAGCTTTGCATATCGGCCATTCTGCTCGATACCACAATCGAGCATGAAGAATCGCGCTGGCCGCAGATTGACGTCCTTTTTATTTTGGCCCTTGAGATGGTGAAACCAGTTACGAACCTGACGAAAGAACGTAAAGTTGTGCGTGAGAATGAACAGCTGGCCAGCGTTCTGAGTGCGCTCACGAATAAAGCCAAATGCTGAAAATAAAGCATTCGCGTCAAGGCTTGAAACTGGGTCGTCTAACACGACCACACCATGCTCTAAATCATAGCTTCGATCCTCAAGGGATCTTAAGAAATACAACAGAGCAATTGCGGTACGCTCCCCCTCGCTCAAACCTCTTGCAATCTCGCCGGCACGGGTTATCCGGTACCCTGTCTCCTCGGCTTCCAAACGCAACTCACTGTGCCCCAGATACTTCTGGAGATCTTCGTTCATTCTCTCTGCAGGCTCTTGGTGCTCAATAATCTCGCGTTCCAAAGCTCCAATCTTCCCCTCAAGAAAGCTCACGGATGATTCGGCTTTTCTCGCCTTTTCCTGAGCCGCCGCGACAGCCCCCATCAGCCTCCTGTATTCATCAAGTGAGCTAGCCACAGCATCGTTCTCCAGTTCCTCTCTGGCTTTGGAGACACGAGCGGAAAACTCATCACACGTAGTGTTATGTTTCCTTATGACCGCATTAATGACTTCCAATAAATTTGAATCATACTCTGGGATTTCTTCGGTGAAGTCGGACGACTCGAAAACCGCCTGCTTCTTTTGACTAAGTACTCCTTTGAGCTTCTCCAACGCCGATAACACTACCCCCCTTACTTGGTTGAACGCGTCCGATGCTCGGATGAAGTCGCTACTCAGATCGTCGTAAAACTCCGCTTTATTGGGTAATGGAACATTATCCAAGCCTCTTATAAACTTCTCGATATCATGGATCTTTTTGTCGATCTCTGAGATGAATCTTTCGTACTCGTCGCTAAAATGGGCTTCTAATTCCTTTAACCTCTGTGGCGGTAACGGTTGCGTACAGAACAAGCAGGTCTGTGCTTTGCGATACTTGTGCTTGGAAAGCCCATCCCTTATCCAGGAGGCTAAATCCGGATCATCTCGGAGAGTTGCTATAACCGATGAAACAACGGTCCTGGAAAGGATACCGCGAACTTCTTTACAAAGCCTTTTCAGGTCTGGGAAGGCGTAAGTTATTTCAGAAAGGCGATCCTTTGGTGTGGCAAGATGTTGCTTCTTGCGACGATCTTTGGCAACGTCATCGAGTAGATAGTGGTCGATGCTCTCTTCCTTCAAGAAGGGATTTGCTTTGGCCCGAAAATCCCCTTTATTGTAGTTGTTGTATCGATTGGCGGGGCTTGAGCTTAGAACGTTCTTTATTTCTCGTGCACGGTCTATACAGAACTGATCAAGAGTCCTCTCGGCATCCCTTAGCTTTGCTCGAGCCTTATCCCGCTTGTCCTTCTCATCATCGAGTTGGCTCTTTAACTTGTCGACTTCTTTCTGCGTTTCAACATTCCGTTCTCCGATTATAAATATCGGTGCTAATTCTCCGTTCGTGGTAAAAACTGCTTGGGCAATGAAATCGCGGTTGAAGACGCGAACCGGTATCGAGCACATTTCAAACTGCTCTTTCGAATAGTCCGTGTCGCCAATTGTTACTGACAGCTTCCCCATGGTCGGATTCTGATGTTTTTCGAGATGGCGAAAAAGCCGGCTCAGCGTTGTTTTTCCTGTGCCATTCCAGCCATATATGAGGTTATAACGACCAAATTCTGGCAGGTCTTGCGGCCATGTAAAATCCCGAAACACCCCATAGCCACGCATCCGTGTAATCTTTCTAATGGCCATCACGCATCCCTCCCAGATCGGGTGAGCGCCTGATCATACCACATCAACAGTTTGGGGTCTTCCTGGAGGATGGTTTCGGGGATTTTGCGGGCCACGGTGATGATGGTGGCGTAGTCCCGGTCCTGCCAGGCCTTTTTGAAGCCGGCCCGGACGGCCTCCAGGCGGAAGACCTTGAGTTTGCGCTGGCTGCCTGCCTGGGCCACATATTCCTGAAATTCCTTAAGGAGGCGCCGTTCCCGGAGTTTCTCCAGATCAGCGGCCTTGTTGGGGTCGGGGACATACCAGCGGTCTTTGGCCTTGGCCCGGAGGGCCGGGGCATCTTTGGGGAGGTTCCGCAGCTCCTGGTAATTGGTGGAGAGATAGCTGTGAATCTGGCTGGGGACTTCCCCCTGGCCGTCGTAGCGGAGGAAATTATCCTCCAGGAGCTGCGCAAGCTCCAGAGGTTTTTCATGCTTCTGCCAGCCGCCGATTTCTCTCAGGAATTGGGGGTGCAGGTCCTGAAAGGTTTGGGGCTTTTTTTTAAGCTGCTGCCGGAGCCACTGGATGGCCGAGGCCTCGTCCTTGACGAAGATCTCCAGCTGCCGGACCTGCTTCACAGTCAGGCGCTTCTGGTCATACGCCGCCACCTGCTCCGGGAGGAAATACATGCCGTCCCGCTCCGGGAAGCGCTGGGCCAGCCCCTGGTAAAACTCCGCCGCGGACAGGGGCACCATCACCCCCCGCTGCACATGAAAGGCCACCATGCGGTCATAAAGGAGATAGTTCTGCCGCTCGGCCAGGATTTCCAAGGTCGTTCCCGTAGCCGTTCCCGTAGGGCCAGCATCTTGCTGGCCCAGAGCATCTTGCTGGTCTTTGGGCCTGCTGGAAGCGGGCCTGCTGGAAGCAGGCCCTACGGGCCCGACGAACAGCGGCAGCTGCCGCAGGTGGGTGCGGACGAATTCCCAGACGCCGGCTTCGGTGCCCGCCGTAAGCCGGAAGCGCTCCTCCAGGCCGCCGTTGGGCTTGTAGCAGGAGATGATGAGGTCCTGCTTTGTCGCATTGGCTAAGGTCAATTGTTTGGTAGTACCTTTTCTTTTGTCCAACGTTCTTACATCTGCAATCACAAATCCCGCCATTTGCAGAGACTCCTGGATAGCATTCCAGACGCTGTTCTTGGAATTATGGAACTCCACTGTCAGCCACCGCCCCGGCTTCAGGACCCGATAGTATTCCCGAAAGCAGGCGGTCATGAGCTGCTGATATTCCAGCAGCCCCTTGCCCTGCACCTGGTTTTCTATGGCCTCGGGTCGGTTGTTGGTAAAGACCTTGAGCCAGGCCTCCCAGAGAAAGTTGAGCTCGGAATACATCAGATTGCCGCCGAAGGGAGGGTCGGTAAAAATATAATCAACCGAGGCAGATTGTGATGTTAGTTGATCTGATGATTGCGTCGATAAATACGCTTTTTCATCTGGAATGAATATGGTCTCATGATCTCTTGCTTTTGCTTGTAGAAAGTACAATGGTGATATTTCTGCCATGCTTGAACTTATGTAAAGTGTACCTGAAAGTGGTCCTACGTGACGACTATGCTGAGCCATATATCGATTCATTCGATGGAGCCTTGATTGAGATGAAGTAAACCATACCTCAAAGTAGTTCCTAAGACGGCCTTCATGAATTGTCGCAACATTAGCCAGGACTGCCCCCAACACCCACAAATTCCGCTTCGTATAGAAATGGTGCACATGGGTGATGCCGATGGCGTCATTCCGGCGGGATTCATCGCCTTCCGGCATCCGGTCGATGGGGAACCAGTAGGGAATCTCCAGCTCCTCGATCTTCTCGATGAGGGCCAGGTCAAAGGCGTCGGGGGTTTTTTCAAATCTTTTCCACTTGGTTTTCCTGCGGGACCTGCTTCCAGCAGGTCTCACTCTCCCCGCCTTCCCGACGGGGACGGCATAATTGATCAACACCGGCACCTGCTTGGCCTGGCGGATGGTCTGGCCGATGGCCTTATCGTACTTGGTCACCCAGGCGCGGTCCATGGTCCGTTTGGTGAGGCTGGCGCCGCAGTGGGGGCAGGGGAACTTGTCATGCACCTTGCCGGCCTCCTTGTCCACCGCCGCCTCCCAGAAGACCACCTCCCGGGTGCATTCGGGGCAGACAAAGACATCGGACCAGACGGTGTAGTTGATCGTGCCGAGTTCGGCGGCGGAAGGCGGTAGAAGAGAGCGGAGCTCGTCGATGGTTTTACAGCCCCGGATCTTTGCCGCCCAGGCGGCCGGCGTATCGGTTGTCAGTCCTTTTACCTCAGTCCTGAGGGTGCGGTACATCCAGCCGCATTCCTCCTCTACTTCCCTCAGGATGCGCTGGGCTTCGCGCTCAAAGAGCCTCACATCCACCGGCGTGTTGTAGTTGTAGGCGATGAAGGTAGCCGCCGGGGAGAGGTCATTGAGGACGGCGTGGCGGGCCCCCAGTTGGGAGAAGGGTTGCCAGACGGTTTCGCCGGCCTCGTTCACTTCCGCCTGATAAATGACGCCCTGATCATCCACCGGATAGCCCAGGGACTCCACTGTCAGGCGGTCGCCGCAGAGCTGGGTGGCGACCCCGGTCATGCCGGTGCCGCAAAAGCCGTCAAAGACCACATCCCCTGGTTCGGTGTAATGGAGGATATAGCGCATAATGGCCTTGTGGGGCACCTTGGTGTGGTAGGAGTGGGCGTTGTAAATGGGGTCATTCTTGCCTTCGCTGACATCGGCGGCAAAGGGTTCCCGGCGGTAGTCGTCCGTGGCCGGGTCATAGGGCTTGCCGTACTGTTTAATAAAATCCTCTATAAAGGGGTTGGGGCAGGCGGTGTAGTAAGGGGGATCGGACAAGGCCAGGATATCCTCGATCTGGCCGTGGGGAAAGCCGATTTCGTCCTTGTAGAGCTGGAGCAGGTCCTTGTCCGGTTCCCGGCGGTGGGCCTGCTGGAGGCGCTCGGCCAGCGCCGCCAGCTGGGTCTCAGCGCCCCGGGGCCAGTGCTCCAGAGACTGCAGGCGGGCGACGGCCTCGGCCGGGGTGGTGAAGGGCACCCCGCCCAGCTTGGCCTGGAGCTCCTCCAGCGCCTGGCGGAGCTTCTCCAGGAAGTATTGCCGCCGGGCCCCGTCGTTGGGAAAGGTCCGGCCCAGGCACTCCACCGACCGCTGGTTCTCTTCGATCACCTGTTCTTCATAGGATTTTTCAAACATGTGCGCCTGCGCCTCGGCGAACAATTTTTCCGAAGGGCTGGTTCTTCTCTTTTGATTTGTCATGTCATCCGCCTTGACTCTGGGATTTGTCCCAATTCGGCTAATGTTCTTTATCCTTGGCTGGGTTAGGATCATTGCCAGGCGCAATGGTATCTTTGCTCCTTATCTTCCCATCGAGGCCCTTTATAGTTAACTCTCCTCCACCTTGTTGCCGCAACATCTCCCTGGCCGTCTGTTCTGCATCTTTCTGAGTTGGATGCAAGCTTGATGCTCTTTTGGTGTCATTTCGCTTGTTCTCCCAAGTGCCATCAGGGCGTCGGGAAATTGTACGATCTCTACCTTTGCTCATTTTTTTCTCCTTTACCAGCCGAGATATCACCATAAAATATTTTTTTTAGGCAATCGTCTCCAAATACCTTTTCTTTCTCAACTCCTCGATTGCTTCCTGGATTTCCAAGTCGGTATATTTTGGCTTTAATTGTTTAACAATTTCTATAAGGCCAGCGGCTGAAAGAGGTTTTCCATGCTTTTGAAAGTCTCGTTGGACGAAGATAATCGTTGAACGCAGTTCCAAGTCCTTGGCCCGAAAGCATCCAAATTCATCAACCAGGGTTTCAATAGCCTTTTTCACCTCATACTTTTGGAGAAAGTCAGATCCCTTTTCGATAAGATGAGCCGCCTGATCGCCAGGCTTTATCTCATATCCGCCCGACATGGACGCGACTGGATAAATTTTTACGGCACCGATGTGCTCCACAAGATCCAGGTCTTGCAAGAGTTGCGGGGTGAAAGGACCATAGGCGTAGATATCAAAATCGTAGCCACAATCAATATGAAAAACTTCTTGCAGCAGATACACCATTTTTTGCAGCACAGTTTTGCCGAATTGAGGGCATTTTTCTTGGCATTGCTTGGTAAGCTCAGCAATGAGCGCATACCTTTGCCACGGGATATCCAGACTGACTTTCATACTTGGGCCTCCTTTTTTAGGCGGAGATTAAGAACCTTCTTACGTGCCTCCTCTTTGTTTTCAATGGCAACATAGACACGAGTTCTGCTGACGGCTTTCAGACCACTGACAACCGCGGAAAGTCTGGAAAGCTTGGTAAGCTCCTCATCACCCTGACCAGGCCTGAGTAAAATCGGAATATCCGCCGACTCGAACTTGTACCAAGAGCTTTCAGCTTTATCCACAAAACTCACAAGGTCATTTAATTCTTCGCAAACTTGTTCTGCAAATTCAAGGTCAGAAGTATTCGGGACTTCGGGAGTTTCGAAAACCCGGCGGTGATGTTGGCGCTTTAATAATATCTCACCATGTTCACCGGCTAGGCCATTATGAATCATGCCAAGAACACGCCAATCATCCCATTTCAAATACTGCTCCATATTCTCTCGTGAGGTTGGCGGGGGGAAGGCTTCTTTGTTGGCGAAATCGCCCCCTCTTTGCGCCTCCATCAAGAGATGTTTAAGAGCCTGGACGGAATGGTAATCATATGCACGTCTCGTATGTTGGAAATATACCTGAGTAAACATGAAGTATCTTGCAAGAATTAGAGCCTCAGCCGCGTGTACCCCTCCATCCTCGATCGCTAAAACCGGAGATTCGGTCTCAGGGTCTAGAGCAATGGTTAAAGTCACCAATAGGCGGTTAAGATCGTATCTCCCATAAGCAACTCCGATGTGATGTGAATCACGGAGCAAATAATCGGCGCGGTCGGCGTCCAATTGACCTGAAACAAGGCTACGCCACAGCAGGACTCGGCCAAGAGCCACCCGGCCGTTGAGGAAATCAGCAATCTCTTGGACTGTTATTTTGTAGTTCTGATTTAACGGGTGATTCTCAACCACATCCTGCATCAAGAAAGCTACAGCTGCCCCTGAATAGTTTTCATGTTTAAAAGATTTGTTCGATTTCGGATCATTATCCATCAATCCTTCAGCCGCATGTGAAAATGGAGCATGACCTACGTCATGCAGGAGACAGGATAGCCGAACAAGGACACGATCTCTCTCAAGTCCACCTGTAGTAAAATCAAGCTCTCTTTCTAAGAAATTTTGCCGGCGCTTTACGATCTGGTCGAACATTTTTGTGGCAACGTGCATGACACCCAGTGAATGTTCGAAACGGGTATGCATTGCGCCTGGGTATACCATGTCAGTGAGGCCAAGCTGACGAATACGGCGCAACCTCTGGAATATGGGATGATTAACGATATCCCGTTCCCATTCATTCAGCTCTATAAAACCATGAATCGGATCTCGAATTTCGTAAGTCTTACCCATCGCTATTATTCCAGAACAATGCGTATTTTCCCAGGCTCCTTGCCCTTAATCAGTTCGTCCAAATACTCCTCGAACCGCTTTTTCATCTCCGCTGGCGTCACCGGGGAGCCACCTTTTAGTAAGGCAGCCCGGAGATCGGCGGTTTTGACCGAGACCTTGAGAAGCCCGGATAAGACTTCTTGCAAAGCCTGGATGAATTCCTGGGTCAGCTTTTCCGGCAGCGATCGCTTTTTGATGAAGTCATCCAACAGCTGGCGGCGTTCAGGCTTGAGAAGGTCCCGGCTGCTTTTCGTGGTGGGGTCCTCCAGGTTGGCCAGCAGCGTCTGGGTCCAGTCGTCCAGCAACTTGTCCAATTCAGCATCAATACTGTTGAGAACTATCCCAGCCGGGGCTGCCGGTGGTTCGGCGGCTGGTTTGTAATTGCAGTGGGGGCAAACAGGCGAGGCGCCCAGTTCCGGCTCCGTAAGGGCAAAGCAGCTTTTCAGGCCTGCCAGACGGTTCTGCAAGTCGATCAGGTGCTGGCGGGGCATAAGGTCGATGGTGGCAAGTTGCTGCAAAACCTTCAAGCGCGCATCACCCAGGAGCTGAGCTTTGCGCTTGTCTTCGTTCACACCCAGGCGGGCCTTGGTATGGAGGTCAAGATAAGTCTGTACATAACCCTTCTTAAGATCGGCAAGCCGGCGCTGCGTCTGTTGTCGGAAGGCTGCCCCCCGGCGTTTGGCCGGATCGCTGATCTGAGCCAGAAGTTCGTCCCGGACCGCCTTCATTTGGTCGAGCCATGCATGCCCGGTGGGCAGAACCGCCTCAGCCGTGGAGAGATAGGACGCCGTGGCTCCGAGGTCGATCACCAATTTTTGCAAGGACTCGATTTCTGCCAAAGCTTGCAGCCCCGCGGCATGGCCACTCACCTCTGGGGCATCGTAACGAAGGTTTTTAAGTCTGCCGGGCGAGGTGTAAGCCTGAAGCGACTCCAAAAAGTTTTTGGCCTCATCCAGCTGGGAACGGAACCCCTGAATTTCTTCGGCGTTCAGCAAGTTGCGGCCCCAGAAAATAACCCCGGTTTGCAGGTTCTGCTGGGCAAGCACGAGCCTTGCCACCACCGCGGCGATGGCCTTTTGGAGCTCCTGAACCGGCTCTTCCTTACCCTGGGTGACCAACTGGGCCAGGCCCGGCGTCAGCCCGAGCAGCTCAAACATGGCCTTGAGGGCCGGCAGGTTCCAGTCCTTGGGCCGTTCGATGTGCTTGAAGCGGGTCAGCTCGTCGATGCCGGTTGCCGCCAGTTGAGCAATACCGGTGGCGTCAAACTTCTTGCCTGGAATGGCCAGCACCAGCTCCCCGGTATAAACCAGCGCGGCCAGGACCACCACCGCCCATTCGGGCTCAAGCCTGAGGGTCTGAGGGGCCAGGTACTCCACGCCGAGGACTTCCTGAATCAACTCGGAGCGGTTGACCACCTGGCCATGGCCCTTGCTCTCGAGGAGGTCGAGAAGATAACGCGCATAGCGGGAGCGCTGGGGCTCGAGCCGCTGGCCGTCGAGGAGTTCCAAGGCGTCCAGGACGGCGACAGCCTGTTTGCTGCGGCTCTGGCCAGCGATGGCCCGGAGGGCGTCCTGGGCCGCTTGTGGCCGGTTCAGGCCGGTGATCAGGAGGCTGAATTTGGGATAGTTGGGGGCCTGATCTTGAAAATGGGGACCGAGACAAATGCCGGCCACGGTGTTCACCAGATCCCGGAAATTGATGCGTTCGTGGGGGGCAATGCCGGAGAGTTCGCGGATGGATCGCCCCTTGGCCCACTCGGTCATGGTTTTGGTCCGGCCCTGGTAAGTAACGGTAAAGGCCTTGGTCATGTGGCTCTGCAGCCATTGGACCAGTTCCCGCAAATAGCCGGCGGCCTTGTTCTCATATACCGCCTTGGCCTGTCCTGAAGCCGTGGCGGCCAGATCCAGGGCCGCGGCATAGGAGCGCAGCGAGGTCCTGAGGGCTTCATCGGGCGCATGCAGCCGCAGAAAGACTTCGTCCGCTTTTTTGTCGTCCTTAAAATGAGGCGGATCAAAAGGTTGGAGAAAATAGAGATAAAAGTCCCGGGGCGGGACCGCGGTGGAGCGTTCATTGGGGGCCCCGAAAAAGAGATAACCCTGGCGGGCCGCCTTGCGCTCCTGCCACTCCAGCTCATGCTGCCAGATTTTATAGCCGGTGACGTAGGTCTGATCCGTGCACTCCATGACCCGCTTCAGGGCTTCGTAATAGGCTCGATCCAGTTGCGCCTCATCCAGGGTTTCGCCCCGCCTCTCGATGAGGGCATCAAAATCCTCGGTCTTTTTCAGATCGAGGTAATATTGACGGTTATCTGGGTTAAAGGAGATAAACTGGCCATTGACCGTCTTATGAATCTCCCGGAGCACCACCTCAACCTGGGTCAGGAGGTCGTGGGCCGGATCGCCGCCCAAGTCTTCGATGCCCGACTGATAGAGGCAGAGCCCGTCACGCAGCTCCGCGGCCGTAGCCCCCAGGGCCGCATAGACGTCCCCGGTGGTAAGACGGTGAACGGACAGGGCATGAATCAGCTGCAGGGCCATGGGCTTATAGGCTGGTTTGGTAAAGGCCTGCTGCACCCTGGCCTCCAACACCTGGCTGCAATCAATGACCGCTCTGATCTCCGGCACGGCCCGGAAAGAGGGGTTTTCCCGCAGACTGGCCCAATAACTGTCATAGGCAATCAACCCGGGCCGATCGTGGGGGACCTCCTCGTCCAGGAGCCTCTTCATGGCCAACGAAAGGGTGCGGAGGACTTCCCGCTTTTCAGCAAAGCGGATCTGTTCAAAGACATCGATATAGTCGGGATGCACCGGAAAAAGCCGCACGAATTCATCCAGCCGTTCCTGCATGCGGTCATAGAATCGGGCAAAAGGGGTCAAGTGGGCGCGGATTTTGCTCTGTTGCTCGCCGGTTTTCTTGAGCAGGCGCTCCGCCACCACGAATTTCACATCCTGGCGAGCGATGAGGATCTGCTCGAAGCGGTCCTTGACCCGTCGGATGCTGTCGGCCACAAAGGCAAATCTGGGGGTATCAAAGATGGCCTCCTGCACCCCGGCCAGAAAGCGGAAGCGCAAGTCTTTGCAGACCTCGCCGATCTCCCGGAGAAAGTTCAGATCCAGAATGAGCTCCTGATCTCGGCGGGAGCGGAGGAAATCAAGGAGCTCGTCAACCACCAGGAGGAGACCCTGGTCGGGGTAAACCTGATGAAAAGCGGCCATCATCTCTTCAAAGGCCCGCTTGTTATTCGGCACGGCCGCGGCTGCCGGGAAGGAGAAAGAGACCCCGAGGTTAGCCAGATGTTCTTCCAGCTCCGCCGCTACCAGATCACGCAGTGACATGGTAGTGGCGCCGATTTCAGTCCTTACTACCCGGAACCGCCCGCTGATTTTTTGAGCTGCCTGGGCCACCTGTGCATCGGACAATAATGGAAAGAGATCAGAAGATTCAGCCAGGGCCGAGAGCACGGACATTAGGTGAGATTTTCCCGTGCCGTAATTGCCCACCACCAGGATTCCCTTGTGATCCCCCGGCTGTTCAAACTGCAATTGGGGGATGACCAAGGACAGGAGCTTCTCGGCCATCTCTGGGGAGATGACATAGGTTTGCACAAGCTGGCGGGCTGCGGCGGCTTTATCCGCATCCCGCAATTGGACCACCGATTCTATGGGGTCGAACTGGATGAGATCCCCGTATTTCATTATACCTGCCCTCGTTTCCTCTGGCTTATCAGGTGGGGTTTGGCGTCGTGGCGACGACCAAGAAATCCTGGACCGGGTAGCGCCGATATTCCGGGTGCCCCGGCTCGGCATACACCAGTTTGCCAGCTGTTATGCTGCCGGGCCAGGCGGCCACGACAGTCCGGTGGCGGGCCAGCCCCAGGAGCAGCCGCAGAGGATCCTGGTGGAATGAGACCGCAAAAAGAATTTCCAGGTTGTCCAGGAGAATGACCTCGCTGTTATATGGCTCGAGAAGTTCTGCCAGCAAGCGGGGCAACAAAAGGCGGCGCTGCCGCTCCGTGAGCTCCAGGAGCTGGCGGGCCAATTCCAGGTTCAGATTCAGTCTCGGCCAGCCGGTGCGCTCCTTGACGTGCTGCAGGGCCTCGGTCTTGCCGGAGCCTGCCGGTCCCACGAGGAGAATGAGACGGTAGTAAAGCTGGCCGGCCGCATCAATCAGACTGATGATATGCTCTGCCAGAGTTGCTGCCATCAGCGCGCCGTTTCCTCTCGCAGGTTTTCCAGGTTGGCAGCCAGCCAGCGGTCAATGGCCTGCTTGTGGAAACGCCAGTGGCGGCCGACCTTCTGGGAGGGGATTTTGCCCTCCCGGACGATCTTGTAGAGCGAAGATTTGGGAATCTTGAGATAGCGGGCCAATTCCGCGAGGGTTAAGACCTCCCCAACAAAAATCTCCATAGTCGGCTTCTCGATTTTCATCTAGGCAAAATTAACAATTTAAGTGTATATTGTTACTGTCAGTTACTGTCAATACTTTTTCTATATCTGGAGTAGTATTTTTAAAAGCTGCTGCCAAGGGGGCCTATACGAGAAGGAGCCCCAGATTACATCGCGCAGTGGAGCTTACTGGCGATTGCGACTATGGCCTCGCTTGCTGTGTTAAGAAAGCAGCGGCCTGCCGGCTCTGAGGGGCTCTGGCAGGCCGTGGTTTTGTGAGTGGAAAGGGGGTATGGGAAATGTAAGCCGGTAGGGGAAACAGGCGGCTATTTCGTTGCCGCCGGTGCCAACTGCTTCAACTGCACCCGGTCCTGGTTGAACTGGATGACCAGCTTTTCCTTGCCGTAGGTCCAAGTGGCGGTGGGGGTGGCAGGGTCGCCGGTCACCGTAGCCGGCTTGCCCAGCAGCTTTTCCACCTGCTGCCGGGTCATGCCCAGGCTGATCTGGTCAAACTTGCTCCGGGCCTGGTCGCAGGCCAGGGGGGCCACGGCCAGGCTGAGCAGCAACAACCACAAGCACAAACCTTTCTTAGGCATACCTTGCTTTCTCCTCTCTGCTTTCTTTTGCAGTCTGTACCCCAGGCGGTTGTGCCGGTTGGGCCGGCTGCCGGCTGGGCCTGTCTTTCTGGAAGAGCTTCCAGTAGTTCATTGCGGTGGTGGCCAGCGCTTTGAGGCGGGCCGGCCATTGCTGGGTTTTATCGACATACCAGGCGTCGAAGCCACCCTGGTTTTCCTGGCAGCGCCAATCCCATTTGAGGGCGGTTTCGTCCAGGTCGGCCAGGAGCCGGATGACCGCCAGGGCCAGGGGATGGGCCACGACTACTTCGAGTTTGACGGGCTGGTATTGGCGTTTGCGAAAATCTTTCGGCACCCGGATGTCCGCGGCGGCGGCCTCTTCCGCCTGCATGGCCAGCTGCAGGCGCTCCAGCATCCCGGTGATTTTGGCGATGGCCTGCCGGCTGGGGAGGGCGGCCAGGCGCTCCAGGCGGTCCAGCAGGCCGGGTAGGTGCTGGGCCAGCCAGAGGCAGTCTGGGGCGGCGGCTTGGGCAGCCTGGGAGTAGAGGGTGAAGCTGGCGACGGGGATGCGGGGTTGTTTCAGATACTTCCGGGGCATAGGGCTTCTACGGGGCTTTGGTCGTCGGCTGGCCCGCCGGGCGCAGTTGTTTGAGGTGGTTCCGGATTGTCCTGGCGAACTCCTGCGTCCAGGCGAGCTGCGCCTGCTGCCATTTCTCATAAACGGCCAACTCGCCTTGGCTGAGGAAGTCGGGACCAATTGGTTTGCCGGCCTCGGCGTTCCAGGCCAAGACGGCCCACTGCTCATCCGCCCGGACCAATTCGTGCAGGAGGGCAAAGAGACCTTGCGCCAGGGGATGAGATAAGCGGATTGAGTATCGTTTCGGAGAGCCGAAGTGCACTGCAACCATGTGATTAACTGTCTGGTTGTTGAATCGTTTCTCTACGGCAGTCCGATCGGCGATGACCGTTTCCAGGGCCGCGTCTATGAATTGGGACAAGTCAGCCATAAGCGTTTCGTAGTGCGGGACCTGGCGCCGCCGTTTAAACGGCAGATAAGACATCTGGTTGATTAGCGGCACGAGGCACTGGCTCACCTGCCGCGCCAACCAGGTCTTAACGACCAGAGTGCAGGTGATACTTTGCCGTTGGCGTGGTTTCCGTGACATCGCTTCTGGGTTGGAGTCCGAATTTCTGGTTCAGGTTGTTGACCTGCTGGCTGGCCCGGCGGAACCGCTTTTTCCAGTCTGCCTGTTTCTGGTCAAGTTCCTCCTGGCTGAGCCGGCCTAAAAACCACTGGTCGTACCAGGTGCGCCCCAGTTTATCCAGATCAACCAGGAGGTTGATGACCTGCACGGCGTGGGCATGGCAGAACTTCAATTCCCTTTGCAGGACGGCGGGAAAAGCAGTCACTTTGGGGATATCCTGGCCGGCCGCCGCAGATTTTTCTGCGTCCAGAGCAACTTGGAGTGCCTGCAGGATTTCAAAGGCCAGGGCGGCCGCCTGTTTGGCCTGATCCGGGGGCAGGCTATTGCGGACGGCCAACCCGAGCTTGCTCAGTGCGTTGGCCATGCCCACGGCGACGCCATACAGCTGTTTGGCCAGCGGCGTCTTCAGGATCACCTTATAAGTGGCATGGGGCCGCAGCAGGGGATTCTGGGTTTCCACGGCGGCAGACCTCGCCTTGATTAATTGGTGGCAGCCATCAGGGGGATGACCTCGGCGGCCGGCGCGTCGGCGGTCTCCGGCGCTGGTGCTGCGGCTGGCGTTTCAGCGTCCTCCGGGGGCGCTGCTGCCCGGGCTTTGGCCTTTTTGGCCTTGGCCTTCTCGGCCTTGGCCTGTTCTTTGGCCTCCACCTCGGCCTTAACCTGTTCCATCTGCACGGTAGCCAGGTTTTTGATCCGGCGGGCAATCTCGATCAAGGTGTTGCGGTATTTCTCCTTGAGTGCAAAATACTGCGCATCGGTGATGGCCCGGGCAAACCAGAGCGGGTTGAGATAGCAGACCAGGGTATCCAGGTTTTGGGCCAGGGCCAGGATGCGCAGGGCCTGGGGGTAAAAAATCCGCAGGGTTCTTTGGACGGGGTTGGAGTAATCCACCTGGATCGTCGCAGTGTGTTTGGCCTGCTCCTGCAGGCGGGCCAGGTCGTCGGCGATCTCGTGCTCCAGGGGGGTGATCAGTTCCTCATACAGGGCGTCGGTCAGGGAGTTGACCCGTTCCGGCGGCAGGTAGGCGCGCAGGGAGATGCCCAGCATATACATGGCGCCGGCCAGCCTCCCGAAGCCCATGAGGATTTGCTGGGCGTCGAAGGAATAAAAGGTTACCTGCTTCTCCACATACGCCCGGCTGCGGATTGGTCTTTTCTTGGTTGCCTCAGCCATAAAAACCTCCGTGAATGTTTTTGCTGCCAGTGTACAGCCGGCGGTAAAATTTTTTATGCTGGAATAAGAATAAAAAAAGTGAATATTTCAGAGTGCGGTGACGGTTGCAGAACGGAGCGGCTTGAGGTAAGCTGTAAACAATTATTGGAGCCGGTTGAACCGCACAAACGGCAGAGGGGCCGCGCTCCAATGCCCAGCAGCCCGAAGCTGCGGGTATCCCCTTGTATCCGGGCCTGGCCTGCGCCACGCAAGTGGCCTGGTGAGGCCATCGGAAAGCGGGCCTATCCTGATTGCTATTCGTAGCCTGGATAGGTCATCGGAACTATTCCGTCATAAAATAATGCGCGGTCGAGGTGACGGGCGGGCCGCCTCCCTTAGGAGCGGGGAGAAACGCTCCCCAGCGTGGGCGTCGCTGGAACAATCCGCCTGCGGCGTGGGGCCGCCAGGAAATCTTTTTTCCCCACAAGGTAAAAGGGCGCACTGCGCCCTGTAGAGGCGATCCTCGCCAAAAGAGAGAGGTCTGTCCGTCCTTGGGGACGGCAAGGCTTGCAGTGTCTCTTTTGGGGAGGATTTTTGTTTTTTGAGAAACCGGCAAAAGCCGGAAAAATGAACGGGCCGCAAGGCCGCAACCCCGCCGGGGGAGCTTTCGATCCCCGGCAGGGGGCGACTCGCTCCTCCGGCCAAACGAAGGAGGAGCGAGATGAGTATAGCGCAGGCATTGGCACTTAGATTTGAATTGGCCTATGCGGCCAAGAATTGCCAGGATCAGTGGCAACGGCGTAATTTACTCTTGAAAATTGGCAGGTTGGACGAGCAGATCAAGGCTGGGGCTTTCAGGCCGCCCATTGATCGGAAGAGGGTTCTTCAATGAACTTTGCGTTGTTGCTGGAAACACTACGCCGGCATGGAATCACGCATTTTGAGAAAGGACGCTCATACAGCGTCACTTTGACCAAAGAAGAGGCTATCAAAATTCTTGGAGAGGCGCCCCGGCATGCAGTATTCCGTGTGCAAACCCTCTTTCAAGATAATCAGCCCCTTTTGGCGCAGAAGATTAACCGTTTTGAAGTTTTACCAGGCGGCAACCAAGAATAAAAGTTAATACCACCCCGCCGGGGGAGCGTATCCCCTGGGGGGGAGGCGTCTCCTCCGGCAGCAAAGGAGGAGAGCATGATCAAAAACTTCCAACCCCAGCTCGCCGAGCGCGGGAAAATCAAGATCGGAGAGCGGGGGGAGCAGAAACAGTCCTCCCAGGGCAAAACATTTGCTCAACCCCGGAAACTGGACCACTTCGTCATTACGACGCTCCAGCGGGATTCAGCCGGCCGGCTTCAGCCGGACACGGCTCTGATGTCTAAACTTGCCAAGAACGGCAAGCTTACCGAAATTCCTGTCAGGTTACTGTACGACGACATCGACCTGAATTTCCTGACCAGGTATGCCTGCTACCGCGGTGCCCGCTGCTGGTGCAGCGGCGACGGCGAGAGCGCGCAGCGCTCCACCGGCAACGACGGCAAATACCAGACGGTGCCGTGTCCCTGCGAACGGGTTGATCCCATGTTCTCCGGCTCGGACCGGTGCAAGCTCATGGGTACCCTGCAGGTGCTCATCGAAGGGGTTGACCGGATTGGGGGCGTTTGGAAGTTCAGGACAACGTCCTGGAACTCCGTCAACGCAATCCTGTCCAGCCTGACTTTGATCAAGGCCATTACGGGAGGCCCCCTGGCAGGCATCCCCCTGCAGATGGTGCTATCGCCCAAGACGGTTACCGTACCCGCCACCGGGCAGGCCATGGTGATCTATGTGGTCAGCCTGGAATACTGGGGCTCGGAAACCCAGTTGGCGGCTTTGGGCTATGACATTGCCCGGAAGCGCATTGAACACCGGGTCAAAATGGAGCAGATCGAGGAGCAGGCCCGGAAACTCCTGGCCCTGCCCCAGGCCGAACCGCTGGCGGAGCAGGTGGACACCGCGGCGGAATTCTTCCCCGAGGCGGCGTCGCCGGAGGAAGTGACTGCGGTGGCCGATCTCGTGGCCCGGCAGGTAGCGGCCCAGGCGGAGGATGATTTCCTGGCCTCGGCGCCGCCTCCCAGCAGCCAGGCGGCCTTGGAGCTGGAGCCGGTGTCTATACCTTCGCCAGCCTCGGAACCGGCGGCCATCCCGGCGGCGCTTCTCCGCCAGATCCAGCACCAAGCCAGCTTAAAAGGCGTTGAGATTCCCGAATTCTCGACCGCCGACGAAGCCAAAGGTTTCCTCAAGAACCTGATGGCTGCCCAATAGCAAAACAGCAAAGGAACCCCCAGGGGGAACGTCAACCCCCTGCGGGGGCGGCGTTTCCCCCTGCATATCAACCCTATAAGGAGGAAACGTCATGAAGAAGGGTATTGCTGTTATCCTGGTTGTGGCCCTGTCCCTGGCCGGCCTGAGCGGCTGCGCCCACACGGTGAAGGCCATCGAGCACGCCAAACTCCAGACCAATGTGAAAATGAAGGATTCCATCTTCATCACGCCCGGTCTGGGCAAGACCGTGTTCGTGAAAGTGACCAACACCTCGTCCGTGGACGACGGCGGCGTCATCGACAGCACCGTGCGGCAGCTCTTAGCCGACAAGGGCTACGAGATCGTCGCCAACCCTGACGGTGCGGCCTATGTCATTCAGGCAAACGTGCTGCACTTTGACAAGGCAAAGCAGGGCATGACCCCCGACGGCATGTTGGTGGGCGGCACCGGCGGTGCTTTGGCCGGGGCAGTGCTGGGCGGCCGGGGCTGGAAAGGCCCGGCGGCCGGCGCGCTCATCGGGTCGGTGGTCGGCAGCCTGGCCGGCGCTGCGGTCGGGTCTTTGGTGCACATTGACACGTTCATCGGCGCCATTGACCTCAATATCGGCGTGCGGGGCAAAACGGCTGGCACCGGTGTCCTGACCACGGAAGTAAAACAGGGCGCCGCGGCAGTCACCAAGACCGAGACCCCGGTCCAAACCGATATGAAGACCTACCAGACCCGCATGGTGGTCTGGGCGCAGCAGACGAACATGAACGTCAGCGAGGCGTCCCGGGAGATTGCCACCGAGGCGGCCCGGCAGATCGCGGCGCTCTTCTAAGCTGAACTTTTGAGAGGGGGCCCCGGCCCAGTGCAGGCGGCCTCCCCTTTCCCCAAGGAGGAAGGCTATGGTAGCAACTCCTGAAAGCATCGGCTTCATCGAGCCGCCAAATCAATGCGGCTATTGCCCGTTTGAAGCCTACAAAGAAGACCCTTTTCTGGGTGTCCTGGAAAAAATGGCCATCATCCACGCGGCCAAGAACACTGATTACGGCAACTCGTTCGAGCTTGCCGCCAAGATGCTTGGCCGTCCGGTGGTGGAAGTCCTGCTGTCCCGCATGGCCGACAAGCTGGCCAGGGCCTGCAACTTGGTGCAGCGCAACGGCGAAGCTGCGGTCAAAGACGAATCTCTCAGCGACACTCTCGTGGACCTGGCAAACTACGCCGTCCTGGCGGTGGTGGCGCTGGGCAAAGACAACCAGGAGGATTAAATGTCTGTGCTCTTTAAGTTTGAAGGCACGGTCACCCTGACCGTCCCGTACGACCAGCTTCCGCCCGGCCTTTTGGGCCAGGATGCCGAAGCGGTCCGGGATTGGGTGCAGGCATGGCTCCAGGAGCACGCTCCCGGCCTCCACCTGGACCCAGCAAGGGTGTATCTGCCAGTTTTCCAAAAAGAGTCATAACATGCCGTATTTCATCAAGAAAGTGCGCATGGAACTCTGGGATGTATATGTTTGCGAGGCAAACTCCGCTTGGGAAGTGGAGTCCGGCGCGAACGAAGAGAGTCAGGAGACCTACCTGGGCAGCAGCATTGGGGTGTTGGACGGTGAAGTCATGGTTTTTGGGCCGTTTGCATCCTGGGATGAGGCCAAGAATCAAGAATGCGCCCGGGTGGATACTGCTAAGTTGATTGCGGTTGGCTAATATCGGAGGAATCACTATGGCGATTGAGTGCCGCGGCAGGAACGGCTGGTTCAAGCTGGCCGTGGCCGATGTGACAGTGTTCCGGGATGGAACTGCGGCGATCAGCTTGGCCTCGAAGCGGCCTTGCCGGGATGTGCCGCCTATCTATCTCAGCGGCCCGGTAGAGGAAATGCAGCTGCTGCTGGATGACCTGCAGGCGCAGCTTAATGCCGATGCGGCCTTGCTGGCGGCTGCAATAGCTTAGCGCAATTTGGCGCGAACCTATTTGTCAACCCCGCGGGGGAAACCTTGGTCCCCCGGCAGGGGGCATGGTTTCCCCCTAAACAAAGGAGGAAACCATGAGCGAATTGATAGTTGCGGTTTTGGTGGCGCTGAACGCCGGTTATATATTCTACCTGCACCGGCGCCTCCATCGCCTGGCGGAGGCCAACAGAGCCCAGGCGGCGGCGGACCGCCGGCTTGTGGTCACGGCCCTGGAGGTCGGCGGCGAATTGCGGTCTTTGACGGCAGACATGATTAAGCAAGCTGAGATTGCCAGCAGGCAGAATGAGCAACTCAACCGCTTCATGCTCAGGATCATCAAAGATCACCTGTTCGTTGACCTGAACGAGGGCAATGGCAACGGCCGCCGCCCCAAGGGGCAGGCCCCCGGTGTGAGACCGGGGAACGGTACAGGTGAGCAGCCATTAGTATGAATTGACAATATAGTAAAAATACTATAAACAATAGGGAGAGGTGCTGCCTTGCACGATCTTTCAGCAAGCATCCTTAGACCCATTGTCTGGATGGGCAACTCAAGGAAAAATATTCAGTCCTTTCCGTTGGGCGCACAAAAGCTCATCGGGGTTTGAGAAAGACGCCTAGCGGACGGTTGTTGCTGTACAGCTTGGCAGGAAGATCTATGTGCTCCATGCCTTCCAGAAAAAATCAAGGCATGGCATTGCCACGCCGCAGCATGACATCGACCTTATTAAAAGGCGCTACGCCCAAGCAAGGGAGTTGGCAAAACATGACTCATGACAGCCAGATCGAGTTTGAAGAGGGCTCCGGCAACGTTTTTGCGGACCTGGAGATGGAAAATGCGGATGAACTCTTCGCGCGGGCGCGCTTGGGATACTGCGTTTACAAAATCCTGGAAGAGCAAAAACTGAAACAGCGCGAGATTGCCGCACTGCTCGGTATTGCGCAGCCGGACGTCTCCCATCTGATGAACGGCCATTTTAATCGTTTTACTACGGACAAACTGCTGGCTTTCCTGAAGCGGTTAAACAGGAAAGTCACCATTCAGGTCAGTCCGCGTCGCCCAGGAGAACCCTTCCAGGAGATCGGACTCACTCTCTAAAGCTCCTGCAACATAACTGAAAACCCGTCTGGGGGAAACCATTACCCCCGGCGGGGCGGCATGGTTTCCCCCGAGAGGAGGAAACCATGAAACTGACGCCCTCCGCGATACTGAAATACCTGGACTGCCCCAGAGCGTACTATCATCAGTATGTGGAACGCCTGCGGCCCCAGGTCCAATCGAGCAACCTGCATTTCGGCCAAGCTATCCATTCAGCAATTCATGCCTGGCTTACTGGCGTATCGGACGATCCGGCTGATTATTTTGCCAGGTGCTGGCAGGAAACCACCGAAGCAGTCTCCCTGGACTACAACTCCCAGTGGACGCCGGAATCCCTGCTGGAAACCGGCAAGGCGTTAGCGGGGCAATTCCCTGTTGTCTGGCAGGAAGCCGGCATCTTCCCCATCCTGGATGAGGAATGGCAGCCGGTCCTGGAACGGCGCTTTGAAGTCAGGCTCACGCCGGAATTTGTCCTATCCGGCCAACCGGACCTGATCGGGATGACGCTCGAGGGCGAGGTGGTGGTTTTGGATTTTAAGACCGCCTCCAACCCGGCCCCCGAGGGGTTCGCCCGGATGTCTGATCAACTCCTGGCCTACCAGGTGATCGTGGAGGCCCACGCCGTTCCTTTGGGAATCAGCCGTGTTGATCGGCTCGGTTTTTTAGAGCTGATTAAGCGGAAAGTCCCCAACGGCAAGAAGAACGGCAAAGGCCCGGAGGTCCTGCCGCCGGTGCTGGCGCCCCGGCAGGACGCCAGGGAGTTTGTCAGGAAGGCGCTATGGGTGGCGGCCAACATCGAGGCGGGGCACTTCTTCCCGAACCCCCGGATGGCCTGGAACTCGCCTTGTGGCCTGTGCGATTTCAAACGGCTGTGCTACGAGGGCTCCTACGAGGGGCTGGTGCAGCCGGAGATATACGATCGTTAATCCCCAATAAGTTTTATTTCACCCTTGTCAGGGGAGGACGGGGTTTAATGTCCCATAGGTAATCCTGGAGCCAGGTGTGTCCCAGGGCGATGAGGTAGCGGAATCTTTCATTCCAGATTTCGATTTCCTCATCGGAAATATTGCGGCGGTCATGAAGCCATTCGCCTTCTTGGAAGCCGCCGTCGATGACTTGAAATTTCATGGGAACCTCAATACTTACCCCGCCGGGGGAGCATCATCCCCTGGGGGGAGAAGCTCCTCCGGCAACAAGGAGGAGCGAGATGAACGAAGTTTTAGTCCCCGCCCCCAAAATGGGCCGCTGGCTGACAGTGAACTGGCGGAAGATCGTGCGCCGGGTGGAGCACAGCGAGCGTCGCAGCCAGAAGGCCAGGGAAAAGGCTGACCGCATCGAGCGGGGTCTGGCCCGGTCCTTCACCGCCAAGGTCTTCCTCTGGCGGCAGCAGGACGGCCTGTGCCCCTACTGCGGCCAGCCCATCACCTGGGCCACGGGGTGGAGCATCCATCATATCTTCCCCCGTTCCCAGGGCGGTTCCGACCGGCTGGCGAACTTGCAGCTTATGCACCCGGACTGCCACCGGCAACTGCACGCCGAAACTCCGGCTCCCTGTCCGGTGGCCAACCTTGAACCCGCGGCCGAGTGCCGTTAAGGAGGACGGACCATGAAATGCTTGAACAAAGTGATGTTGATTGGACGGTTGGGCGCTGACCCCGAGGTGCGCTATACGCCTACCGGCATTGCCTATGCCCGGCTGAGCGTTGCTACCAGCGAACCCTACGTGGACAAAGACGGCAACCGGCAGGAAGTGACGGAATGGCACAAGGTCATTGCCTGGCGGAAGCTGGCGGAGATTTGCGGCCAGTATCTCAGCAAGGGCCGGCTGGTCTATATCGAGGGCCGGCTGCGGACCCGGACCTGGGAACAGGACGGGGTGAAGCGGAGCGCCACCGAGATCGAGGCCCGGGATATTCACATCCTTGATGCGGCCAAGGCCAAGCCTGAGCCGGAAGAGGACAATGCGCCGCCGTTGGACGACCTGCCCTTTTAAGGGCGTGGTTGTTGTGGCCTAACCACTACCCCGCCGGGGGAAGCTGATTCCCCGGCAGGGGGGCTTCCTCCGGCGCAATCAGGAGGAAGCGATGGGAGCCACTTACGAGATCACCGGGCAGATCAACTTGGATACTGCCAGGATTGATGAATATCTGCCCATCTTGGAGCAATTGCGGGCAGAGCTGTTGCCCGAGGAGTACGGCTATGATCCGGCCACCGGCAATTTCTGGATTGACTGCTGGGCCACGAGGTCCCATGCAGCCATGGAGCGGCTTGACGATGCCCTGACCCGGTTGGGCCGGTATGCCCGGGAAGGGGCCAGGCTGGACACCCGCTACGAGGGCGGCGACGTGGAACCTTTCTGGGTCGGGCCGGACAACTTGGCCATCGTCCGGGCGCAACTGGCCGAGACGAAGGAGGAAATTGCCTGGGCTATTGATAGGCTGGCCAGGCTGCTGTGGGAGGAGGAGTTATGGCGGCTGCAGCAGAGCGTCGGCACATAATTCGTATCCTCCTGGAATCAAACTTCTACTGCGGCACGGTGTATCGGATGCCGCTGCGGGAGAGGCTGGAATTGGTCAAGTCGCTGGAAAAGCGGTTCTGTGAGGATGGCCGCGACGGCCAACAAGCCCACCATCAGCAAGGGGGACGCAATGTTTGACATTCAGAAGGCCGTCCTGGTGCATTGGAAGCAGTACTATCTCTTTGGCAACATCATCCGGTCAACGAACCATGGCAAGGCTTACCTGGTGAGGCTCGCCAACGGCTTGTTGGTCCAGGTCAAGGCGGAGCGGATTATCCAGGTTTAGAGCCACTAAGTTAATCCCCGCCGGGGGAGGGTTTCCCCGGCTGGGGGCGCCCTCTTCCGGCGGCGGAGGAGGGCGAGATGCAAAAGGTACAATACCCCGTCAAAAAAACCTTCGGGCTTACCGACCCGGAGGTCCCCGAAAAGCTGACGGTTCCGGGTTTTGACCAGCCCGGACCGTTCACGCCGTCTTCTGATCCCGACTACCAGTTCCGGCGGGATCTCTTGTCGGACCTGCTGGCCTGGGTCATGGTCGGCCGCGAGGGCCTCTACCTAACCGGCCCGACCGGCGCCGGTAAATCCTCTTTAGTATGCCAGGTGGCGGCCCGGCTCAATTACCAGGTCCAAAGGGTCACGGGCCATTCCCGCATGGAACTCCCCGAATTGGTGGGCCACTACACCGCCGTGGGCGGCGACCTGCTCTGGCAGGACGGGCCGCTGACCGTGGCTATGCGGTACGGCCACTGGTTCCTGCTGGATGAAATGGACTTGCTGGACCCCGGCGTCCTGGCCGGGCTGAACGGGATTATCGAGGGAGCGCCCCTGGTCCTGACCGAAAACGGCGGCGAGGTGGTCAAACCTCACCCCGATTTTCGGTTCATCGCCACGGGCAACACTGCCGGCGGCGGCGACGAGACCGGCCTTTACCAGGGAACCCTGCGTCAGAACCTGGCCTTCATGGACAGGTTCTGGGTGATCGAAGTTGGTTACCCAAGACCGCAAGAAGAGGAAAAAATCCTGGCGCAGGCGGTTCCCCAGCTCCCGGACCAGATCCGAGCCAAGATGGTCCAGGTGGCCGGACTGATCCGCGACCTGTTTACCAGCAAAGACGCGGAAGGCCCGCAGATCGAGGTCACCATGTCCACCCGGACTCTGGTCCGCTGGGCCAGGCTGGCGTGGTTCTTTTACGGCTTGAACGGCAGGGTCAATCCCTTGGCCCACGCCTTGGACCGGGCCTTGGGGTTCCGGGCCGAGCCGACGACGCGCCAGGCCCTGCACGAGTTGGTGCAGCGGGAATTCGGTACCCGCGGAGGTGCCGTATGATCTGGGAAGGCGAGCTGGTCAAAGATCATCTGGTATACCTGCTGCGAGCGACAGCACAGGAACTACAGGTCAAGCATAACCGGAAACCTTGGGGCCGGTTACGGACAACGGTCATCCCGAAAAAGGATTGTCGGGAGTGCGACCCGTTTGCCGAGTATGAGAGCCGGGTCGCTGACCTGCGACAGATTGGCTACGCCGTCGTCAGGGAGCACCGCCGGCCGTCGAGACAAGAGGACATTCGGCCAGGCTGGCCACCGTGCACGGTGCAGCCGCCAGAGTGGTTTGTATGATTAATCCCCAACCGGGGGAGCTTGCTTCCCCGGCGGGGGTGCTGCTCCCCCATGAGGAGGAGAAACAAATGGAAGAAAGGACGCTGCCAATCAACGTCGACGTCCTGGACCAGATAGTCTGCGTCCGTTTGGATGTCACTATCTGGTCAGGTCAAAAGAAGCTGACTGCCGAGGACCTGGGGCTAGCCCCGGAGCAGGTGCCCCCGGAGGAACTGGCGGCCCTGGGGCGCAAACGCATCTGCGACCCCAAGGAGCTGGCCCCCTTTTATAAGCTAAAGCAGCGGGGAATGCGGCTTCTTAAGCAGCATGGCGTCCGGTTTCTGGACGGCTATGCTGTCCCTGCCAACCAGATGGCCGCACTCAACGACAAGTTGGACGACCTGGGGCAGGAATTCCAGCAGGCCAAGGCCGAGTTTTTGGCCCGTTACGAAAACTCGATTGAGGACTGGGTTGCCCGGCATCCCGACTGGGCGCCGCAGATCAGACGGGCCGTGGAAACCCCGGAGCGGGTGGCCGCTACCTTGCAATGGAAGCGGGCCTGCTACCGGGTGGTGCATCCCGCGACGGGAACCGACCCCGGCCTGGTCGCAGAAGTAGGCGGCTTGGGTGGCCAGCTCTTGCGTGAAGTGGCCCAGGAGGCCAAGGAGACCTACGAGGAGTCTTTTAAAGACAAGGCGGAAATAACCCGCCGGGCCCTGCGGCCCCTCAAGCGCATTTATGAGAAGCTCCGGAGCCTCAGCTTCCTTGAGCCGCAGGTAAAACCGTTTCTGGACCTGATGTCCACGGTGATTAGCAATGCCGACGGCCAGGACGGGCCGATTGCCGGGCAGGCGTTGCGGGAACTGCAAAGCCTCCTGCGCCTGTTGATGGAGCCGGAGGACATCCTGGCTGGCAACTTCCCGGTATTCCGGGTCCCCGCCGCCAAAATCAAGCCGGCCAAGCCGGCCAAACCGCAACCGTTGGCTTTTGACTTGCCAGCAGAGGAACCCGAGGCGGAACTGCCGGAGAAACCCGAGGCGGCGCCCCCGGCCATGCCCGGACCGCCCGCCCAGCAAGCCGAACAGCCGGCCTGGTTCTTCTAGACCGGCGGGGGTGGCTGCTCCGGCAGCGCCCCCGTCACGGGAGGGTAAAATGCGCCATGCGTTGATCAAAGCCTTGCCCATCGTGGCCAAGGCATTGAGCGAGGACTACGGCGTCCGCCTGGAAATCCGGGGCAAACAGGCTATGACGGACGGCAGGTGCATCGTCCTGCCGGTGCTGCCGGAGGATGACCGCCGCGCCGCCATCCTGGCCAGGGGCTACCTGGACCACGAGGCCGGGCATGTGAAGCATACCGACTTTTCTTCGCCGCGCGGCGCCGGTATGGAGGGCGTCCTGGCCAACATCCTGGAGGACATCCGGGTGGAACAGGCCATGGGCCGCCGCTATCCCGGCTGCCTGGAGAACCTGGCGGCGCTGGTCCGGCTGCTGGTGGCTGAGGGCGATATCAAGCCGCCGCAGTCCACGGACCCGCCAGCCCAGACGGTGCAGAGCCTGGTATTTCACCTGCTCCGCACCACGGTATTGGGGCAGCAGGCTTTGGCGCCGTTTGTGGACCAAGCCCGGTTGGTTTTCGATGCAAAATTCCCCGGGCTGCGGCCCGAGGTGGAGGCCATCGCCCTGGAGGTCAGGGAGGCCCGCGATACTCAGGCGGTGTTAGACCTGGCCCGCCGCATCGTTGACCTATTTAGGGAAGCGGCGCAACCGCCAGCGGCCCCGCAGCAGGGGGACGGCCAAGACAGCGGTGGCCCCGGTGCATCACCATCCGGGGAACCGCAGGCGGTCTCAACCGAACCGCCTGACTGCGACGATTCCCATAGCCCTGACGAGCACGGTTCTACCCGACCTGGTTGTGCGGCCTCTGGATCTGAAAAGGGCGATGAAGATAGTGCTGCCGAAACAGCCCCTGGCAGCGATACCCAGACCGACGCTCCTCCGTCCGGTCGTGACGGGGATGATGCACCCGGTACTGACGGGACCGGAAGGGCAGACGGGGATGGCCCTGGCGCCGGCGACAGCGGTGGCCAGGCCCAGGCGGAGGCGGCGCCACAACCACAGGAACAGGGGAACCGTGACCCTGGTTGTCCGGCAGCCCAAACCGAGGGCAGTAGCCCAGAATTGCAGACGCCTGACGAGGCTGCCTCGGCGGCAGCCGCGGCCTTGGCAGATGACGCCAGTTACCTGGACCTCGGCCAGGCTGTAGCCAACAAGCTAGGGGAAGTCAGCCAGCACGACGGTCCGGCTCTGGCCAGGGAAGTCAAGCCTTGGTGGGCTGGCCAGCCCATTGACGAAACGGCTTTGCTGCAAGCAACGGCCCGGCTGCGGGCCATGCTGGCCGGCGTGGTGCAGGCGAAGCGGGCCAAGAGGGAACGGCCCTCGAGGTGGGGGACCAGGCTGGACCTGCGGGGCCTGCCGCGGCTGGCCGTCAACGACGGGCGGGTGTTTTTGGCCCGCCAGGAGCGGCAAGCGGTCAATACCGCGGTGTATCTGCTCCTGGACCAATCCGGGTCGATGAACCAACCGTTGGACAATCCGAGAATCCGGACCGCCTGGTTGGCCCTGGCCGCCCTGGTAAAGGGATTGCGGTCGGTGCCGGGCACGGCCGTGGCAGCCGGGTCGTTTGCAACCCGAGGCTACCCGGTCGTAGTCGAACTGCTCTCCTTCGGTGAGCCCGAGCGCCGGTTCTGTTTGGCCGAGCCGCCGCCGCACGGAACCACACCGATGGCGGAAGCTATCTATTGCGTGGCGCCAAAGCTGCTGCAGCGCCCGGAGCCCCGGAAAATGTTGGTAGTTATAACTGACGGCGAGCCGGACCATGTGCTGCGGGCCAAAGAGGCCATTGCCACGTGCCGGGGTGCCGGCTTGGAAGTTTACGCCGTCGGTATCCAGGTGAAGAGCGTGGAATCACTGTTTGGCCAGGAAAATGCAGTCGTCGTTCGTCAGCTGCACGAACTGCCGGAAAAACTCTTCCGGCTGCTGGCGAAGCGGCTGTAGCAGCTCTGGCCTTGAACCCCGCCGGGGGAGCGCATCCCCTGGGGGGGAGGCGTCTCCTCCGGCAGAAAGGAGGAGACCTAATGGAATGTCATGATTGCGGCCACTGGAACCGCTGCCCGGCCTGCCAGGGCTGGGTCTGCGGGGCCTGCGGCGCTGAACTCGCGGCTACGCCGGAGCTGGTAGCAATTTGCCAGGAGATTGCCAACGACCCGCAGGTTGACTTGGCGATCTCCGAGTTGTAGCGCCAGAACCATCAACCCCGCTGGGGGGAAGCCACCCCCTGGGGGGATAGCTTCCTCCCGGCGAGACCGAACGGAGGAAGCTATGGCGAGATTAGCCAGCCAGGCCAAACTGGGGTTTTACGCCACCCCGCCTGGCGTAGTGGAGCATGTTAAGAGGGCTTTGGCCCTGGCCGGACCGGGGACCTACCGGTTCCTGGATACCTGCTGCGGCGAGGGTGAGGCCCTGGCCCAGTTGACCGCAGGCCTGGGCCATGATGAAACCACCATCGAAACCTACGGGGTGGAACTGGACCAGCAGCGGTATGAAACGGCTGCCGCCAGGCTGGATAAAGTCCTCTGGGGCGATGCCCTCACCGAAATCCGAGTATCTTCCAAAGCGTTCAGCCTGCTCTGGCTGAACCCGCCGTACGACTGGGACGACGGCCATCGGCTGGAAGCCCGGTTTCTGGAAGCCCACCTGCCTTATCTGGCGCCCAAGGGCTTGTTAGTACTCATCGTCCCGCACCGGGCTTTATACCACCTGGTACACACTTTGTCGCGCTTGGAGTTAGTGGGACTTTATGCCTTCCCACAACCCGAGTTCGAGGTCTTCAAGCAAATTGTGGTGTTGGGCCGTAACCAGCCGGCCAAGGACCTCGGCCAATTGGACATACTGATCAAAGTCGCCTGGCTAAAGCCCGAAGAAGTCTGGCAGGTCATGCCCACGACCGATAAGTTGGCGCCTGGATCTCTGGTCCTGCCGCCAGTTCCGGCCAGGCCGCCGCTGTTTGCTTCAGAGCGGCTGAACATGGCCAGGGCCGCCGCCCTGGTCAAGAAATCGCCCCTATGGCAGGACCTGGCGGCCCTCACAGCGGCCAAGGCCCTCAACTCTCTGCGCCCCCTGGCGCCGCTGCGGCACGGCCACCTGGCCATGCTGCTGGCCGGCGGCATGATGGACGGGGAGGTGGAAGCCAACGGCCGGCGGTTGATCATCAAGGGGTCGGTCCGCAAGACGGTGGACGCTACGGTGGAGACTACCGACGACCACCGGGTCGAGCAGCAGACCGACCGCTACGAGATCACCATCCGGGCCATCGACCCGGCGCAGCAGACGATCTTCACGATCTCATGAGGGAGGTGGCCATGACCGCAAACATCAGGCAAGTCCTGAATTATATGAGCGTCGGCTGCTACACCGACGCCTACGTGCTGGGGCTGGAGGAGGAAATCTTCTTGATTTCTCTTTTCGGCTCGCCCAGCCGGGTGCAGGCCATCCAGGCCGCTATCCTCAAAGGCGATGCGGTCTATATCCAGGAGACCGGCACCATCATCTGGGACAGCCGGCAGCGCGCCAAGAGGTATACCGGCAAGATGCAGGTCTGGAACCGCCGGCTGGCGCCGGACGTGGCCCACGGGGTGCTCTGCGCCCCGGCGGTGCTCAAACCGGAACCAGACCACACTGGCGAGAAGGTCTTTTACGGCGCCGACCTGGAGGAAGTGCAGCGGCGGTTTTTTCACGCCGCCCAGCAGCACTACTCCACGCCGCTTCTGCCCGAGTGGACGGCATGGTTGTGGGACGAAATGACGACCGAGCCCTTGCCGGTCCTGGGGTTTGAACAGGCGTATCTCGTGCGGTTCATTGACCAAAATATTTTAGAGCAACGGCTGTTCGAGTACGGCGCGCCCTTGTACCGGGCCGCCGGTTAGACGATCCCAACCTTGCCCGCCGGGGGTAGGAACAGACCCCCGCCGGGGGCCGTGTTCCGCCCCTGGATGTTGAGGAGTGGAACATGGATTTGAAGTCTTTTTTGGTTGAGTTCGGTGACTCGCTACGGCGCAAGGTCAAGGCCCAGCCCCTCTACCATCCGGCCCAGCCGGATGATTGGGATGCGGCTGCCAAGGCCAAGCTGCAAACACTGCAGCGCCCGCCCTTCCCTCCCCAGGCCGACGCCATCCTGCCGGTAGCCAAAGGGTTCTACCGGGAGGGGCAGAAGGCAGCCTTCATGGTCGGGGAGATGGGCGTAGGGAAGACCCTCTGCGCCATTGCGGTGGCGGCCCTCAACCCCAAACGGCACCACCGCACCATCGTCCTCTGTCCGGGACACCTGGTGGAAAAATGGCTGCGGGAAATCAGGGAGACCGTGCCCGACGCCGTGGTGGTGAACCTGAACAACCCCGGGTTGGCGGACCTGTTCGCCCTGCAGGGCAAAAAACCCCAGGGCCGGGAGTTTTATGTCATCGGCAAGGAACGGGCCAAGCTCCATTACGCCTGGCGGCCCGCTTTGCAGCCGCATCGCCGCCGCGGCGGGTACGTGTGCCCGCAGTGCGGCAAGGTCTTGGATGCCACCAAGGTAAACCTGAACCGCAAGGAGAAATGCCCTGGCTGCGGGGCACCCGTCTGGCAGGCGGACGGCAGCAAGGCCCGGCGGTTCGCCAAGGCCGAGTACATCAAGAGACACCTCAAAGGGGCTTTTGACCTGCTTATCGCCGATGAGGTGCACGAGTACAAGGCCGGCGACTCGGCCCAAGGCCAGGCCCTGGCCTGTCTGGCTGCCGCGGCCAAACGGACCTTGGGGCTTACGGGGACGCTCATGGGCGGGTATTCGACGAACCTGTTCTACCTGCTCTGGCGGCTTTTTCCATCGAAGCTCCAGGCCAACATCGAGTACGGCGCCGAGAGGGCCTTTGCGGCTCGTTATGGCGTCCTGGAAATCACCAGAAAGACGGCCCTCAATGATAATGCCTTTTCCATCGGCGGCCAGAAGACCCGGGAAACGGTCAAGGAAAAGCCGGGGGTGTCGCCCCTGGTCCTGACCGACTTCCTGCTGGAAAACAGCGTTTTTCTGCGGCTGGCGGACATCTCCAGCAAGCTGCCGCCCTATCTGGAAGAGGTGGTCAGCGTGGCCATGCTCCCCGAGCAGGCGGCGGCCTACGAGGACCTGGCCCAGGAATTGGGCGCGGCGGCCCGCCAAGCCTTGGCGCAGGGCAGCCAGGCCCTGTTGGGGGCTTTGGTCAACTCGCTCTTGGGCTATCCCGACGGCTGCCGGCGGGGTGAGGAGGTCTATCATCCCCACACCGGCCAGCTGGTGGCCGCGGCGCCGGTGATTGCGGCGCCTCTCCTGCCCAAAGAGGAAAAGCTGCTGCAAATCGTCCAGGACGAAGTAGCCCAGGGCCGGAAGGTCCTGATCTGCCTGGAGCACACCGGCAAACGGGACCTCATCCCCGACCTGGTGGACCGCCTGGCCGATGCGGGCCTCAACCCTCTGGTGTTGCGGGCCAACAACCCGCCGCCCAGTCAGCGGGAAGGCAAGATCAAGAATATGGTCAGCACCGGGTTCTACGATGTCATGGTCTGCAACCCCAACCTCATCAAAACCGGGTTGGACCTCATCGAGTTCCCGACGCTGGTCTTTTTCCAGACCGGCTATTCCGTCTACACGCTCCGGCAGGCCTCCCGCCGGTCCTGGCGCATCGGCCAGGACAAGCCGGTAAAGGTCTACTACCTGGCCTATTCCGGCACCATGCAGGAGACGGCCCTGGCGCTCATGGCCAGCAAGATGGAGACCGCCCTGGCGGTGGAAGGCGACCTGACGGACAAAGGGCTGCTGGCCCTGGCGGAATCGGGCAACTCCATGCTCATCGAGCTGGCCCGGTCCTTGGTGGACGGCCAGCAGGTCAACCTGGAGGACGCCTGGCAGAAGCTCCAGGCGGAGGCCATGCAGGCCGACGCCTTGTTGGGAGTGGAGCCGGCAGCCACCGTGCAGACCACGATGCAAACCACTATCACCCAGGGGGACAGGACTTCTACCGTTTCGGTCACCCGGGTGGTGCGGGGCAAGGTTTATCCGTCCCGGCAGAAGGGAGTGGGCATCGGCGTGGTTGGCAAGCACCGGCTTATCTTCCAGGCCGGGGACATCCTTTGGAACGGCCGGAAAGTCGGCCAGTACGACCGGAGCGGGCAGGGCCAGATCAACGGCAAGCCCATCCGGCTGGAGAAGGCGGCGGACGGCTATCTGCTGGTGGAGTTAAGGCCGGCTGCCTGAGCCCGTGAAACACCCCTAACCCCAGGAGGGGAGGCGTCGATCCCCTGCTGGGGTGGCGTCTCCCTCCTGGACTACAACCAGGAGGAAAAATGTTAGACGCCAAAGAGATAAAAATGAGAGTAAAGGGCGGCTGGGAGCGGGTGCTCTTGGCCCTGGCTCCGGAGTTACTTCCGGCCATCGAGAAGGCGCCCCGGCATGTGCCCTGCCCGGTGCATGGCGGTGTCGATGGGTTCCGGCTGTTCCGCAACTGGCAGGAGGACGGTGGCGGTATCTGCAATACCTGCGGGACCTTCCCGGATGGTTTCGAGTTGTTGCAATGGCTGCGGGGTTGGAGTTTTAAAGAGGTCCTGGCCGAGGTGGCCCAGGTAGTCTCCGGCGGCGTTCTGCCGGCAGTCACCCGGCGGCCCGTGACGGCGGCGGCCGGGTCGAATGGTCCGGCTTTAAAGGAACGCCTCAAGAGAATCTATCTGGAGGCATATCCTCTCACGGCGGCCGAGGCCGAGGTGGCCCGCAAATATCTGGCCCGGCGGCGGATCAAGGTCTATGATGTGCCCAGCCTGCGGCTGCACCCTGGCCTGCCGTATTACCAGGACGGCCAGGAGACTGGCCGGTATCCGGCCTTGGTGGCGGTTTTCAAAGACCCGTCCGGCCGGGGCGTGACCCTGCACCGCATCTACCTGACGCCGGAAGGCAAGAAGGCGCCGGTGCCGGCCCCCAAGAAGACCATGCCGGTGCCGGACGGCCTGAGCTTGAGCGGTGCGGCCATAAGGTTGGGTCCGGCGGCGCCGGTGCTGAACCTGGCGGAGGGAATCGAGACGGCCCTGGCGGTCATGACCGCCACCGGCGGCCATCCCTGTTGGGCCACCACCTCGGCCTGTCTGTTGGAAAAGGTGGTCCTGCCGGCGGTGGTGCGGCGGGTCATGATCTGGGCGGACAACGACCAGTCCAAGACCGGCATGAAAGCCGCGGGCCGGTTGGCCGAGCGGTTGGTTAAGGAAGGCCGCAAGGTCAGTATCCGGCTCCCGAACCGGCCGCCCGACCGGAAGACCTGGGACTGGGCGGATGTGCTGGCCACGGCCGGGGTGAGGGGGTTTTCCCGGTATCAGCCCAGGACCAGGCAGCGGCACCATGTTGACAGAATCTCTTGATTATATTATATATTTAGGAGACCAGGAGCATGGCCATGCCCAAGATGGATTTCGATTATGTAGATGATTTAAAAGCCGCGGGCGCCAGTCAAGAATTAGCCCAGGCGATACTACGGGTTGTCTCGGAAAAACAAGTGGCTCAGCTGGCGACGAAGGCCGACGTGGCGGAGCTGCGGGCCGAGCTGGTGGAAACCAGGGAAACCCTGCGGGCTGAGATAGCCGCCTTGCGGGCCAACATGGCCACCAAGGACGAGTTGGCGGAAACCAGGGAGGCCCTTCGGGCAGAAATCTCCGAGGTACGGGAAACCCTGCGGGCTGAGATAGCCGCCTTGCGGGTCAATATGGCCACCAAGGATGAGTTGGCAGAAACCAGAGCCGAGATAGCCGGCCTCCGGGCTATTATGGCCACCAAGGATGAGCTTTCTGAGACCAGGGAGTCTCTCCGGGCCGAAATGGCGTCCATGGAGATGCGGCTGACTGAGAAGATGTCAGCCATGTTTACCAAGGTCATCATCTGGTTGGTGGGCACCGCTATTGCCAGCGTCGCGCTTATGGCCACCATCGGCCAGTTGTTGAAATAACCTTGCCTTTGCCAAAGGGCAGGCGATAGATAGGGGAACCTCGTGCGGGGTTCCCCTTTTTTCTTGGCATGAGGGACTGTAGAGCTTGACACTCTGCTCTCACTGAAGCGAGGAAGTGGCGAGGCTTGTCGGCGGGCTAAAGCCATTTTTCGGTCAACCTCTGGCAAAAGCGGAGAGACCTCATCCTTCTGAACGGTGATGGCAGGCATCAAAAATAAAATTATCCCTTGTCGCCGGGAAGACCCCTTCCTTCAGGAAGGGGATGAGAGGCGACCTGGCCTGGGGTTGTTTGTTGTTCGATATACTGCCGGATAACTGCCAGCGGAGCTCCACCGCACGATCCGGCAAAATAGCTGGGTGACCAGAGCTTGCCGCGCCAGTAGTGCTTTTCGAGTTCTGGAAACCGTCTCCGCAAGTGCCGAGATGAAACTCCCTTGAGGCTGTTCACCAGTTTGGACAGCGCCACCTTGGGCGGGTAGTGGACGAGAAGATGGACATGATCCGTTTCTCCGTCGAACTCCACCAACTCGGCCTCGAAATCCCGGCAGACATCCGCAAATATGCCCCGCATGGCTACCAAGATGTCCTGCGTGAACACTTTTCTCCGATACTTGGTGACAAAGACCAAATGAACATGGAGATTGAAAACACAATGCCGCCCTGGGCGAATATCGCTTTTCTTTTGCATAGACCAATGATATCATAATAATATGATCCTACACAAGGGCTATAAATACCGCCTTAAGACCAAAACCAGCCATGACCGGCAATTCCGGCGCATCTGCGGCCACTGCCGGTTTGTCTGGAACAAGGCCTTGGCGCTGCAACTGTCCCGGCTGGCAAGCAGGACCCCGCTCCTGAGCTACCAGGATCTGGCCGGGCTCCTGCGGCTTTGGAAGCAGAGCGAGGAGTACGGCTTTCTGCGGGAAGCTCCGGCCCAAGCCCTGCAACAGGTCTTGCGAGATTTGGACCGGGCCTTGTGGGACGGCCTGAAGAAAGTCAAAGGTATGCCCCGGTTCCGGAAAAAGGGCAGACAAGACAGCTGCCGCTATCCCCAGGGATTTAAGCTCAACGGCAGCCGGATATACCTCCCCAAAATCGGCTGGGTTGGTTACCGCCGGAGCCGGGACATCCAGGGCAGACCCAAAAACGTTACGGTCTCCCGCCGGAGCCGGCATTGGTTTGTGTCCATCCAGACTGAGCGGGAACTTGCCGAGCCAAAACATCCGTCCAGCACCGCGGTGGGCATCGACTTGGGCGTCAACCGGTTTGCTACGCTGTCGGACGGCACGATTTACGAACCCTTGCACAGCTTCCGCCGGTGGGAGAAGAAGCTGACCCGGGAACAGCGCCGGCTTGCCCGCCAAAGGAGGTTTGCTAAAAACTGGCGGAAACAGAAAGAGAAGATCACGCGGCTGCACCTCCGCATAGCCGATGCCCGCCAAGACTACCTGCATAAGGTCTCCACTGAGATCAGCAAAAACCACGCGATCGTTGTCATGGAGGACCTGCGGGTAAGGAATATGAGCGCTTCGGCTAAAGGCACCCTGGATAATCCCGGCCGGCATGTGCGACAGAAAGCTGGGCTGAACAAGGCTATCTTGGACCAGGGGTGGTACGAGTTCCGCCGGCAGTTGGCCTACAAGCTGGCCTGGGCTGGGGGCGTCTTGGAGATGGTCCCGCCGCACCATACCTCGCAGACCTGCCCGCAATGCGACTTTGTATCTCCAGGCAACCGTCGGTCGCAGGCGCTGTTCCGGTGTGGGGCCTGCGGTTTTGAGGACCATGCGGATCTCGTGGGTGCGCTAAACATATTAAGAAGGGCGGGGCACGCCCAGATAGCCTGTTCGGGGCCGCAAGGCTCTGAGTCCCAAGCAGCGCGGGGACCGAAGGCCCGATGGGGCCTGTTGGCAGGAACCGACCTGGCTGGCGCGACGCCAGGAATCTCCGTCCTTTAGGGCGGAGAGGATGTCAAGT
>Ga0067045_1000025_pt1 | contig 41821 bp, 46 predicted proteins | sample TerdegcTABiofilm_FD_59184 | JGI IMG/M metagenome (GOLD analysis project Ga0067045, IMG submission 59184) | Combined Assembly of (Gp0054472, Gp0054536) Wastewater bioreactor microbial communities from Singapore -Terephthalate degrading... | reverse complement strand
CACGCACTTTTACACGTTCAGTCTCGAATACATCGCCCAGTGCCCCATCGAAGAAGAGACGTGAGGAAACGAGAGGGTGGGGGTGGCTGCCGGAGCACACTCTCCCGGGAGAGGGGGAATTTTGGCCCCGGTACCGTGACGCCCGGGGACCCCGGCAGGGAGGGAGGGGTTATTTTTCCTCCCTCTCCATGGTGATTGCCGATTTCGGGCACTCGTTTGCGCAGATGCCACAGCCCTTGCAGAAGTCGTAATCGATCTCAAGGTCCTCGCTGATCGCTGCATCGGGACAGTACATTGCACACATGCCGCAGGCGTTGCACTTCTCCCGGTCGATCCGCGGGCGGAACACGCGCCAGGACCCGGTCTTGCCGCAGGCGCCGGTTGTCGGGCGGCTGATGGCGAGGCGGCGGCGCAGTTTCATGCGACCAGCTCCCTGTATGCTGCCTCTGCGGCAGACACGTTCCGGGGGTCGGAGAACATCTCGGTGATGGCGGACTTAGCTGATTCCATGGTCACGATTCCCATTTTTGCGAGGGCACCGAGCACCGGGGTGTTGAGGATCGGGCTCCCGGCAACCTCGAGTTTTTCCCGGAGTGCGATGCCCGTCAAATCGACGGTAAACGTCGGGTAACCCTTCATGTCCCGGCGTTCCCGTGCGTTGAGGAGGACGCGGCCGCCGGGCTTGAGCCCCTGCAGCACGTCGACGACGTCCATCACGCTCGGGTCGAGCACGATGACGAGGTCGGGCTTTTTGATTTGGCTCGAGATCCGGATGGGGGTATCGTCGATCCGCACGAACGAGACGACCGGTGCACCGCGGCGCTCGGCACCGTAAAACGGGAACGCGGTGGCATACTTCCCGTCCCGGACAGCCGCGAGCGCGAGCAGGCGGGCAGCGGTCACACCGCCCTGGCCGCCGCGGGAGTGAATCCTGACTTCAAACATCGCCGTTCACCCCGAACCAGAGTTCCCTGCCGGGCTGCCTGTTCCGGACAAACCCTGCTATGTCCTCGTAGGTGACCTCCTGGCCACCGAGGCCGGCAATCACGGAAAAGGGCCGGGCACCTTCCGTTGCGGCTATGCTTTTTGCCAGGACACCCCCGAACCCGAACGAGTAGTCGCGGTCAATCACAACGACGTCGCGCCCGGAGAGGTCGAGCCGCGGGAACGGCCGGAACCACCGGATCCGCATGCTCCCTGCCCGGGTACCTTCGTCCCGGAGGAGGTCGACGGCGACTTCTGCCTCCCGCCCGAGCGTTCCTGCGGCCACGATGACGACCTCGGCGTCATCGCACCTGTACTCATCGACCATGCCGTATTTTCTCCCGAACCTGCGTGCGAAACGCTCCTGCGTCCCGCGGATCACGTCCACGGCGTCCCGCATGGACCGCTCGATATCCCAGCGGAGCCGGAAGTACTCATCCGGTCCCGTGAGCGTCCCGTACCCGCAGGGGTTTTGCGGGTCGATGGCATGCGGGAGGTGGAGCGGCGGGATGAAGTCCCCGGCTTTTTCGATCTCCAGCGGCTGCATCGTGTGGGAGAGGAGGAACCCGTCGAGGTTCACCATGACGGGGAGCAGGACACGCTCGTCCTCGGCGATGCAGAATGCCATCAGGACGGCATCGAACGCCTCCTGGACCGATCCCACGTAGACCTGGAGCCACCCGGAATCCCTCTCCTGGAACGCATCGGTATGCTCGGCCCAGATGTTCCACCCGGGCCCGAGTGCACGGTTCACGTTGGCCATGACGATCGGCAGACGCGCCCCTGCAGCCCAGTTGACCATCTCGTGCATGTAGTGCAGCCCGTGGGAACTCGTTGCCGTGAAGGTCCGGGCCCCGGTCACGCTCGCCCCGATGCAGGCTGCCATTGCCGAATGTTCGCTCTCCACCGGGATGTACTGGCTTTTGAGTTCCCCGGAAGAGACGTATTCTGCTATCTGCTCCACGATCTCTGTCTGGGGCGTTATCGGGTATGCCGCAACGACCGCGGGCGCGGCCTCCTTCACGGCGGCGGCAACAGCCTTGTTCCCGGTTGCAACCGTCAGCATATGCCCTCCTCCTCCTTTTGCAGGCGCCGGGCGAGGGCCGCGGCATCGTCCACCATCCGGGCAACCGTTTCCGCGCTGATACCCTTGAACCTGCCCTGGGCGCGGATGTATTCCCCGACAGGGAGTGGTTTTACCATCGCCGCTTTCGAGGGTCCGTTGATCGTGACCTTTCCCTGCTCCCGCTCGTACAGGATCCACATCCCGGTGCGGACAGCGAGTTTCCCCATCTCCACGGTCTTTTCGGTGGAGAACCGCCACCCCGGCGGGCACGGGGAGAGGATGTGGATGAACGTGGGGCCGCGGTAGGAGAGGGCTTTTTTGACCTTCTGGAACAGGTCCTTTGGATACGCCGGGCAGGCCGTTGCCATGTAGGGAGGCCTGTGGGCAGCAACGATCGCGTCGAGATCCTTCTTGGGCTGCATTTTCCCCGCGGGCGTGGTCGTCGTGCGTGCACCGAGCGGTGTCGCCCCGGAGCGCTGCATCCCCGTGTTCCCGTATGCCTCGTTGTCGTAGCAGATGTAGAGGAAGTCGGCACCCCTCTCGAACGCACCCGAGAGGGCCTGTATCCCGATGTCAACGGTGCCCCCGTCACCTGCATAGGCAATGACATTCGTCTTCTTTCCGGCGGCACGCAGTGCAGCACTCATCCCGGAGGCACAGGCAGCGGCCGCGGCGAACGCCACGTTGTACACAGGGACGTTGAAGGCAGTGTTCGGGTAAATGCCCTGTATCACGCTCGTGCAGCAGGCAGGCACGACGAGGACCGTATCGGGTCCTGCTGCCTTGAGGACGTAGCGGAGGGAAAGGGAGTCGCCGCACCCGGCGCACGCGGAGGTGCACTTGAGGATGTATTCTTCCCGGGGAATCTCCGTCATGGAACTTCAGCCACTCAGGTTAGAGGCCATCATTCATAAGGGTATTTTCCCGAAAAAAGGCAGAAAGAAATGGAGCTGGCTGAAAAAGCCGATGATTGGCATGATTTCAGCCGGTCCCGGGAATGGAGGTATCAGGTTACCTGGCCGGGGGCCTCGCCCGCGGAGGAGATCCCGCCTTCCTCGGGTGGCATGGCACGCAGCACCTCGGGAACTGTCCCGATGGCCACAATCTTTCCTCCCCGCATCCAGGCGACGCGGTCACAGAGTTCCCGGACGAAGTCCATGTCATGGGAGACCACGATGAAGGTCTGGTCCATCTCCTGGCGGGCATGGAGGATGGAGTGCTTGACGTCCCTCTTGGTGAGAGGGTCCATCGTGCCGGTCGGCTCGTCCAGTATCACCATGCGGGGTTCGCGGATCAGGACCTGTGCCAGCGCCACCCTGTGCCTCTCTCCCTCGGAGAGCTGGTCAGGGTACTTGGAGAGGATATCCCCGCTCACCTTGTCCGAAAACCCGGCCATCGCGAGGGTGATCTTTGCCTTCCTGACAGCGAGNTCCTTCGGGAACTCGAGCCCTATTGCGTCGGTGAGGTTGTCAAGCACGGTGCGGTGGGGATAGAGGTCGTACTCCTGGTGGAGGAGGCCGATGTATCCCTTGGCCCGTCCGCGGTTCTCGATCCCGGGCTTTGTCATGTCGATCCACTCGTCCCCGACGAGGAAATTCATCTCGCCTGCCGTCGGCTCGATGATCCCGGCAATGATCCGCGAGAGCGTGGTCTTTCCCGCACCGCTCTTCCCGATTATGCCGAAGATCTCTCCCCTCCTGACCCCGAACGAGACACCGTTGACAGCCCGGATCAAACCCCTGTCGGCAGACATGTAGCGCTTGGCAACGTCCCGCGCCACGAGGATATCCTCCCCGATNGTGACGGGAGATTCATCTTCCTCGCGCGCATAGTCCCTCAGAAAATGGGATATGACATCCCCCGGAGCCCCTATCTTCTCGATCCGNCCCTCGTCGAGGAGGATTGCACGGGCAGCCGTGTCCTCGATGACCCTGGAGAAGTGCGAGGTGATCACAATTCCCATCCCGGAGTCCTTCGATGCCGCACGGAGCATCTGGTGCACGATGGCTGCGGTCTGCGGGTCGAGCGTGCCCGTCGGTTCGTCGGCAAAGAGGAGNAGGGGATCGCGTGCGAGCTGGCGGGCGAGCACCACCCGCTGTTTCTCACCACCCGAGAGGTCGCGGGCGATATGCATCATCCGGTGCGAGAGGCGGACCCGGTCCAGGAGATCCGCTGCCCGGTTGATCGCACCCTCCCCGTAGTCGACATCGTCGAGGGCGCGCAGGACGTTTTCGATGACGCGGTCATCCCCGTAAAGGGCAAACGTTCTCTGGAACATGATGGCGGTGCGTCGCATGATCTGTTTTTTCAGGGCCTCGTTTTCCGGTTTCCAGAAGTCCACGTCTGCCTTTGCAAGGGTAGCGCCGCACCGCGGACAGGGTTTGCCTGCATCGCTCTGCAGCCCGACGGTTGCACAATGCGGGCACATGCTCACGTGGTAAACGATCGCACCCGCTGTCGGGGGATCTTCCACCCCGCGGAGGAGGTGGATCAGCACGCTCTTTCCTGCGCCGCTGCGCCCGATGATCCCCATGGTCTCGCCCTCGTATATCTCGAAAGAGAGGTTATCGAGGACTTTTTTCCCGGAGTATTCCATGGAGAGGTTCCGGACCGAAACAAACGGGTGGTTCATGACAGCCTCACGCACATCCTGACAGGCGAAAGGTCCCGGGAGAGTTCCGGGAAAAATATCCCGGTATCCTGACAGGTCCTGCCTGCCCCTCTATTATTTCTCATATGAGTAGAATGGCATAAACCTGTTGCATTTGTCCGGCAAGACCACCATGTCCCGGTTATTCGGCAAAAAGGGAGAGAAATGGTTTGAAGGACCCCGGGATGTTCAGGTCTCCTGCATGCCCCTGCGGCACTTCCGCGGGCACTTCCCCTCGTCCACGCGGGGGCACCTGTCCATCCGGAGGCACTTGCCGGTCGTCAGGGCCTCGGCAACTTTCCTCCGTGCAGTATGCAGGTCCCTCCAGACGGTCCGGCGGGAGACGCCGAGGACTGCCGCGGCCTCTTCCTGTTCGAGCCCCTCGAGGTCGACGAGCCGCAGGAGTTCCACTTCCTCGGGAAGGAGCGTGATGGCGAGGCCCTCCTCGTCCGGTGCGCACTCGGGTGCAAAGCACCGGGACGACAGGGGCTCTCCGAGTGCCCTGGGCATCCTCGGTCTCCCCCGCCTCCGGTTGGGTCCCCGTGCCACAACATCCGTTGCCATGATCCCGTGCTCTTTCTTTGATCTCAGCCGATATGAGGTTAATCTTTGGGTGGGCAATCGGGGATCCGTGGTATGCCCTGCCCCGGGGGCGGGATCCTCTTTAGATCCCGCCGGACTCCTTCATCAGCCGGACAATGTCGAGGTACCGGTCGGGATCCTCGCGGAATATCTTTCGCCGCGAGGATCGTGATCTCTGCCTCTCCCGCGCTATCCGGAGGGCTGTCCGGAGGGGAATGGACTTTGCCCGTGGCCCGGCGACAGAGTGGTGAGGAGAAGATGAGGGAGACATGTCGTTCTTCATCCGCGTTTTGTCAGCCATACCATCACCCGTTTTTTTTCTGCTGGTTCCGGAGGAGGATTCGCGCATTCACCGGAAGAAGCGCCAGCAGCGCCCCCTCCGGAGACCCCTGCCGCAGCCCCATGGTATCCCGCCGCGGCCACGGCCATACACGACAGGGTAACCCCGGGGAGCCGCAATACCTGCAGGACCCTGCCCGGTCGGCTCCTGCGTGCCCTGTCCTCCAGCCGGGGCGGCCTGCTGCTGTGCCTGCGGGGGGACAGGGGCAACACCGGAAGGCCTGCAGCGCCCCATTCCCCATCCTGTCATGGGTCCCCTCCCGAGGGGACCGGTTCCGTCACGTCCTGGCATACTTCGTGCCTCCTGTGCTTGCGCACATATATTTCTCATATGCGCAAAAATACATCAACCTGACGGAAAAGGCAGGCAGACGTTTCACCCGGATGGCGGACTGAACCCTGCCTCTCATTCGTCGAACATGTCCACTTCGAAGCCGTGGGACGCGAGGATCTCGCGGCACCGGGAGACAAACTCCTTTTGCGGGAGACCTGCGAGGGGTGCAACGGCATCATCCCAGAGCTCCACGAGACGCGGGTCATCGGAGACGAGCGATGAGCGTCCCTTCACCCGGCCGGCTTCATGGCCCGACCGATCGAGGATGCGCATCGTCATGCACCGGAACCCGCGGCAGATGCGCGGGCGGAACGGGTAAATGGTGCACGAAAAGAGACCGCCGGCCTCGCGCCGGAGGAACGGGCACCACCCGGTTTCCCATGCGGGAGGTTCCTTTTGGGAATAGAGGGAGACAAGGGACGGGACGAGCTGCACGGGGAGCGTCTCGCGGGTGACGCCGACGCTGATGAGAAAGGAACGGGGAGACGTGGTTTTGATAACCCGGATATGCCTCCCGAGGCTCATGCAGCATTTCCCGCAGCGCGAGCAGGGAAACGCGGTCACGGGATNTCCTCCCGGGGAGGGGCNANGCTGNCACACGGGCAGGCATCGTCCGCGAGGTGTCCTGCCACGCAGGCCCGCACCCGCGAAGAGANGTATTCCCTTTCCAGGTACGTGCGTGCCTTTTTCCCGGCGTCGAGGGGGTCGAAGGGGAACCCGTAGGATACGTCCCAGAGGACAAGGCCACCGGGAGGTGCGGGCGAAAGCCTGCCNCGGGGGTCACCGGAAAGGCGCGAGGAGACGAGTTTTTCATCGGCCTCCCCCGTTCCAACGAGGCGGAGAGCGGATGCCATGTACCGGACCATGTGCCAGAGGAAGCTTTCGGCACGGACCTCGAACACAACGATCCCGGACTCCTCAAACACCCGGGCCGAGAGGACGGTCCGCACCGGGTCCCTCCCGTCCGGGCGGGCAAAGAGCGAGAAATCGAAAGTCCCCTCGAATGCCCGGGCTGCCCTGTCCATCGGTTGCACGTCGAGGTCTCTCTCGCCAAAAAAGTAGCGGTAGGTCCGGTGGATCGCCCCGTGCCGGGGATGGAAACCGGGAGCGACCCGGGCAACCCCGGTCACCCAGAGGTCGGCGGGCAGGTGGTACCGGAGCAGGTTTATCGCGCGGTCCGGGAAGGGCGTCGAGATGCAGAAGACCTGCCCCCTCGCGTGGACACCCCGGTCGGTCCTCCCTGCGGCCTGGAAGCGGCCTGCCCGGGGGTCCGGGAAGAGCGAGAGCCGCAGGCAGGCAGCGATGAACTCCCCCTCGACGGTCCGCGCACCGGACTGGACCTGCGACCCGGAAAACCTGTCACCTATATACCCGCACCGGAACGCAAGTCGCGTTACCTCTGGGTGATCCTGTGCGAGATCCTCTTCCATGTGTTTCTCAGTGACTGGCGGGTGTAGGTCCGGAGGGGAGTCATCCTCCCGTAGGCAAGGGTCCTTCCCGCCCTGATGGCATCGAGGACGGCCGGAAGGCTGCGCTCGCTCTCGACGAGGGTCCTGCCGTATCCCACGAACCGGGCATTGTGGGCATCCGATCCCCCCACGCAGGGCTTGCCGAGCCGCCCGGCAACCCTCTCGGCCTTCCGGTTCGCCGAGCCCACNATGTAGCGGCTGTTGAAGACCTCGATCGCATCGAGGTCGCGGACCCACGCGTCTATCNTCCTCCCTGCACCGTGGCGCCAGATGTGGAAGGGGTGGGGGAGGATGACCAGGCCCCCCATCTCCTTTGCAATCCGGATGGACTCNCCCATGTCGAGGCCGCGGGGTACGGGTGCGTTTATGCCGAGGACGAGCAGGTGTCCCTGCCGGGTGGAAACCTCGGTGCCGGGTATGACGATGAGCCGNGTCGGGATGGAGAGCGCATGCAAAGCGCCGCTCACGGTATCGTGGTCCGTGATGGCAATGNCATCGAGTCCGGCAGCTTCTGCCCGGCGGATGACCTCTTCCACGCTGCTCTCCCCGTCACGGGAATGGTCGGTATGGATGTGGAGGTCGCACGCGAGCATCTGATCATACCCTTTTTGACCTGCGTGATATTAAGAAGATTTATGCGCATCCTCCTGCCCACGGGCAGGGCAACCCGGGCAGTGGTGGAAGACGCTGCACGGGGCCTTGACGCCCGCGTGGTCGTGACCGGGGAGATCGCCTCGTTCCTGACACCGGACCAGCTGCAGGGACTCATCATGGAGGACCACTACGACATGGTGATCGTCTCCGGCATGTGCGTTGCGTCCTTCCNGGGTGTGGAGGAGGCAACCGGTGTTCCCGTCTACCTCGGTCCCCGTCACGCGGCAGACCTCCCTTTCGTCCTCTCCCTCCTGCCGGAGATCACCCTCTCGCGGACGATTCCCGCTGACGATTTTCTCGTGGAAAAGAGAAGGAAAGAGGCCGAATCCCGCATCGCGGCGGCAGAGGCTGCATCGGACTGTGCGTTTGTCATCAGGGGTGTCCGAATCGGCGGGACATCGCGGATGAAGGTCCTTGCCGAGATCATGGACGCTCACCGGGTGCCTGACATCCGGAAGAGGGTTGAGGACTTTTTTGCCCGCGGAGCAGACATCGTGGACCTCGGGTTCTCCTTTGACGCGACACCACGGGATGTCGGGGCAGTCTTCTCGCAGCTGGAAGATATCGATGGCCCCCTCTCCGTTGACTCCCAGGACCCTGCCCTGATCGAGGCAGCCCTCGGGAGGGCGGACCTCGTTTTGAGCCTGCAGGAAGATAACATCCCGATCGCGGGAAAGGCAATCGCGGATGCCGGTATCGCGGCCGTGGTCGTTCCGGGAGAACGGGGGCTTTCCGCGAACCTCGAAGCAGCACGGAGTGCAGGTATCGAGTGCCTGCTCGCCGACCCGATCCTTCCCCCTGCAGGGTTTGGCCTTGTCGGGGCCCTCGGGCGGTTTTCCGGATATGACACTCCCCTCTTTTTCGGGGCAGGAAACGTGGTCGAGCTCCTGGACGCAGACTCCATCGGCCAGAACGCGCTCCTTGCGGCCATGGCAGCAGAACTCGGGGCGGCTGTCATCTTCACGAGCGAGCATTCCGACAAGACCCGCGGATCGGTCCGCGAGATGCGCAGGGCGACGGAGATGATGGTCCTTTCCCGGGACCGTCCCTACCCAAAGGACCTGGGAATCGACCTCCTGGTCATCAAGGAGAAGAGGAGGAGGCGGGAACCTCCCCTCGAGTACAGCAGGAGCATCCGGGCGGGGCCGGCTCCGGGGGAGATCCAGTATGACCCCTGCGGGAACTTCCGGATCGGGATAGAGGGCGACGAGATCGTTGCCGTCATCCACGGCACTGCATACCGGGGAACGTCATGGAACAGCGTCTTTTCTGCCATCCTTGCGGGGGGTGACGTCTCCCTCCTCGACCATGCTGCCTACCTCGGAGCCGAGCTCTTCAAGGCGGAACTTGCCATCCGGTACGGCAGGAGCTTCGAACAGGACGGACCGTTCTGAACGGGAACGTCACGGGCCAATCGTTTTTTGCACTTGACCGTCCAAACAGGTAAGGTACATGACCATCCGGGGGATTCGCCGTGCGCTGCTTGACCTCCTGCTGGAGATAGGGAGGGAGAGCCATCCCCGTGAATTCGCGGGGGTGCTGCGCGAGGAGGAGGGGATCATCTCCGAGTTTTCCCTTCTCCCCGGGACGGTGACGGGGGGCGAGAGTGCAACCCTCTTCCTCGACATGATGCCCCTGGACACGCACCTTGCCGGGAGTGCGCACAGCCACCCCAACGGAGTGCTCTCTCCCTCGCAGGCGGACCTCTCCTTCTTCCCGCGGACGGGACGGTACCACCTCATCGTGGGGTATCCCTACGACAGGGAGAGCTGGCGGTGTTTCTACGCGGACGGCAGACCTGCGGAACTGGAGGTTGTGGCATGAGGCGTGTCGTTGCAACCGGAACGTTCGACATCCTCCACCCCGGTCACCTCTACTACCTCGAGGAGTCCCGGCGCCTCGGTGACGAACTCTATGTCATCGTTGCCAGGGACCGCAACGTGAAGCACAAGCCAAAACCCGTGATCCCCGAGGGCCAGCGGGTAAAAATGGTCGCAGCCCTCCGTGTCGTCGACCATGCAGTCCTCGGCGACCTCCATGACATGTTCCGGCCCATCGAGGAGATCCGGCCGGATATCATCACGTTCGGGTACGACCAGCACTTCGACGAGGAGAAGATCAGGGGGGAACTGGAAAAGAGGGGGCTATCTCCCCGGCTGGTCAGGATAGGGCAGTACAGGGGTGACCCCGTCTGCAGTTCCCGGGAGATCGTGCGATCGGTCCGGGAGAGGGAAGAGGACAATCCCGGCACTTCCCGGGACTAAAAACACGTGCAAAACGGGCGAATCCAGAACCGGCCCCTCCTCCCTCCTGCGGGCACGGTCCCGGGTCACACGATGGTCCGGCAATGGCGTCCCCGGGATCTTTTTCCAGCACTTTAAAATAAAATGAAGAAGGATGGCGATACTGAGGGTTTTGCCCCAGATATTTTATGGAGTGATGTGATTGCCGGAATTCAGTACACCGTTCTCTGTCATGAAGAGTGATCGGAAGCTCACGCAAGCCGAGCTTGTAAGGGCGATCCGGCTCATGGTTGCAGCCGAGTACGAGGCAGTGCAGATGTACATCCAGCTCGCCGAGTCGATCGACAACGAACTCGCAAGGGAAGTGCTCATCGACATCGCCAACGAGGAACGCGTGCATGCCGGGGAATTTCTCAGGCTGCTGCAGGAACTTGCGCCCGACGAACCGGAGTTCTATGCCCGGGGGGCAGCAGAAGTCGAGGCCGGGATTGCAAAACGCGCAAAGCCGGAGGGAGCCGGCATGGCAGAAGAGAAGAATGACAATTCCCTGACGATTGGGTCGCTGAAGGGGTGATAAAAAGACATGTCCAGCCACTACCTGGGGCGCAGCGATGCCCCGATCAGTGCGGAGACCTGGGCCCTGCTTGACCGGGCAATGGTCGATTCCGCGAAGAGTGTCCTTGCAGGACGGAGACTCCTCGAGATCGAGGGACCGTACGGCCTTGGTCTCAAGGCTGTCCCGCTCGAGGACTGCCGCGTGAGCGAGTGCCTTGCCGTGAGCCAGTTCGTTCCCGTCCACATGGTCTCTACCCGCTTCTCGCTCGGGTTGCGGGATATCGTGTCCTATGAACAGAACGGGCTCCCCTTCTCGGCGGCCCCTGCTGCCCAGGCCGCGATCGAGTGCGCCCGGCAGGAAGACGCCCTCATCTTTGAGGGTGCGGCCGGGATTGCAGGTCTGACGACCCATGAGGCAACAGGGTCATATGCCCTCTCTTCGTGGAACACGGTGGGCAAAGCTGCGGATGACATCATCCAGGCAATGATTACCCTCGACGAGGCCGGGTACCACGGCCCCTATGCCCTTGCGCTGGCCCCGGCGCGGTACAACCTTCTGTTCCGGAGATACCTCCAGGGCCAGAGCACCGAACTGGAGCACATCCGGACCATCGTGACGGACGGCATCTTCAAGGCTCCTGTCCTCAAGAGCGGGGGTGTGCTGCTCGCAACCGGGAAACGGTACGCATCAATCGTGCTTGGCCAGGATATGATGGTGGGGTACGTCGGACCCGCGGGGGACAGTCTCGAGTTCTCGATCACGGAGAGCCTCGCACTCCTGATACGGGAACCTGCGTCCATCTGCGTGCTCAGGGACAGGAAGTAGGGTCCCGCATCTCTCTTTTTTATCCGGCAGTCAGGACAAGGGAAAGGAGCAGGCGCGCTGCCTTCTTGTCGAGGGGCTGGTTGTCACTCCCGCACTTGGGCGAGAGGATGCAGGACGGGCACCCGTCCGTGCACGGGCAGTCCGCCACGAGGGAACCGGCAGTTGCAACAATATCCTCGCAGATCTCGTATCCCTTCTCGGCAAGGCCGATGCCACCCTCGTACCCGTCGTAAATATAGACCGCAGGGTACCCCGACTCCCCGCCGCAGGGAACCGAGAGTCCCCCGATGTCCCAGCGGTCGCACAGGACAAAGAAGGGCATGACGGCAATGAGGGCATGTTCCATCCCGTGGAGCCCGCCGGCGAGGTCACCACCGGCCCGGGTGACCGCATCGCAGGTACCGGGGGCAAGCTCGAACCAGAGACCCCGCGTCGCGAACCGGGAGGGGGGAAGGTCGAGGGGTTCGACACCGATGACAGTCTCCCTCTCGATCATCCTGTACGCGGTATACTGTTCGGTCACCTCCACGTCCCCGAAGAAGAGGCGGGCGCTGGAAAGATCCCTGCATGCCTTCACTTCCAGCACCCGGACAGCAGCCGACTTCTGGGGCCGCGTATAGTAACCGACGGTTACGGGGGTCACGCGGACGGTCCGCGCATCGAGGTCGAGGTCATCGACCCGGTACTGCTCGCCCTGGTGGAGGAGGATTGCACCCTTGTGGGCTTCCCGGTATGCCTGTGCCCGGTCGAGGGTCTCCAGCACGTGACCGTTGCACATGACCGTAAAGGTCTCGCGGGAACCCCCCTCGAGCGAGACAAGGTCTGCGGCCCGCCTGCTCCCCGCGTAGATCCATCCCCGGCGCGTCCGGCCGAGGAGGTGCTGCCCGGCGAGCGAGGAAACGATTTCCGGGAGGGCCGGGGGGAAGAGGTCGCGATCCGCCTCGCCGTCGAGCGGGAGCTCGGCCGCAGCACACAGGACCTGCCCGGAGAGGATGTAGGGGTTTTCGATGTCGATGATCGCGTGCTCCAGCGGGGCGCCGAAGAACGCGGACGGGTGCCGCATGAAGTACTGGTCGAGGGGATTGGGGGAAGCAACGAGGATTGCAAGTGCATCACGCGCCCCGCGTCCGGCCCGGCCGGCCTGCTGCCATGCTGCCATCATNGTTCCCGGGAACCCGGAGAGNACCACGGCATCGAGGGTCCCGACATCGATCCCGAGTTCGAGNGCGTTCGTGGAGACAACGCCCCGGAGTGCACCGGACTTGAGACCTTCCTCAATCGCCCGCCGCTCTTCCGGGAGGTACCCTGCGCGGTAAGAGGCAATCTTTTCTGCAGGAACGTGCCGGGGAGGCTCCGCTGCGAATTCCCGTGCCCACGAAGCGACGAGCTCCGCGGTTCTCCTCGATCCGGAGAAACAGAGGGTCTGCAGTCCGGCCTGCGTGCACAGGGCAAGGATCAGGGCAGAGTCGCGGTGCATGGACCGGTCGGCGGGCCACTCCCTGCAGGGGTTGTAGAAAGCGATCGTCCGGTGACCGGCAGGTGACCCGTCACGGGTGACCTGCTCGAACGGGACTCCGCAGAGTTTTTCCGCAAACTGCCCGGCATTGGCAAGCGTGGCCGTGGAGAGGACGAAAAGGGGGTGGGAACCGTGGAACCGGCAGACGCGCCGGAGCCTCCGCAGGAGGAGGGCAACGTGCGAGCCGAAGACACCGCGGTACCGGTGCGCCTCGTCGATGACAACGGCAGAGAGCCCGGAGAAGAACCGGCTCCACTGGTGGTGCCAGGAGAGGATGTTGTGGAGTTCGTACGGGTTCGAGAGGACGATGCGGGCTTCCTGCCGGATCCGTGCCCGTGCGGAAGTCGCCGTGTCCCCGTCGTACACGGCACTGACCGCCCCCGTGCAAAACCCCTCCTCGAGGGCACGAAGCGTCTTGTGCTGGTCACGGGTAAGGGCCTTGGTCGGGTAGAGGAAGAGGAAAGTCGAGCCCGGTTGCGTGAGAAGGGCCTCGAAGACGGGAAGGGCGAAAGCGAGGGTCTTTCCCGACGCCGTGGGGGTGGTCATCACGACGTTCTTTTTTTCCCGGAATGCCTGCACCGCTTCGCACTGGTGGGAGTAGAGGCGTATTTTCCGGGAATCGAGGAACCCCTGTATCTGCACGGGAAAGGGAGGGTCCGGCGTGCCATAACGAGGTTCCCGCGGGGGTATCTCCTCTGCATGGATCCAGCCGTCCGCGAGGCGGGAATCCCCGCGAAGGGACCGGAGAGCATCTCCCGGGACTGTCATGCGGCCTCCACGAGGTGAAAAAAGAGGCGGGCGAGGGAGACGAGATCCTGGCAGTTGTGCTCCACGATGGGGACAAGCGGACCGGGGTTGTCATGGATCGCGTAGGCCTCGTAGAATTCCGGGACCATCATGGAGGGGACGTCCTGGTCCCTCGTGATCCCAAAGAGCCCCCGTTCGAGGGTGCAAAGCCGGCAGTCTGGATATTTCTGCCCGAAAAGTCTCCTCGCGGGATGCAGGACATCGAAGTGGGTCACGGCAGCCGGGAACATCCCGCCGTAGAGTGCACACCTCTCCCGCAGGTAGGGGACGTCAAAGGCCCTGCCGTTGAACGTGACGAGGACTCCTCTCTTCCGGACGGCTTCCCCTGCCGCGAGGAGAGCGGGCAGTTCTTCCTCCATGGACCGCACGAGGAACTGGTCTGTTGCGAGCCGTCCACCCTCCACGAACGCGACGCCGACGAGGATGATGGGCCTTTGGAATATCCCGAGGGTCTCGATATCGAGGAAGAGGAAGTCGGAGAGGTCAAAGAGCCGGGCAGACGCGAGGTGCCGGGAATGGGACGGCGGGTACCAGCGGGAGACGAGGGAAAGCACGTCGCAGGGCGAACCCTCCTCCAGGACCCGGAGGCATTCCCGGCCGGGAGCGGAGAACCGGCGGTGCTGGAGGAGGTCGGGGATGGTCCGGTAGCCCCGGCCTTTCAGGTACCTCTTCGTCTGCTTCCCTATCCCGTAGACGAGCGAGAGGTCGGCAAGGAGTGCNCGGCGGGTTGAATCCCCGTCCCACGGGGGGAGGGGGAGNGGATGCCTGCGGGATATGCAGTAGGTGTCTCCCTCCGGTGTCGCGACAAACCGCCCCGGGAACACGTCTTCGAGGGTCCTGTCCTGGAACATCCGCAGGAGCGCTGTCCTGTACGAGACGGCGGCGCGGTACTCGGACTCGGGCACAGGGGAGCGGGAGAGGAATGCCCGGTGGAGCCTGTCGTTTTTGATGACCGAGTATTCCTGCGACCCGGTCACGCGATCCCGCCAGAGCCTGCTGGCAGTCTCGAAGACAAGCGGCATTGTCATGGGATGGACAGGGAAGGATTCTGGAGAGGATACACTTGAGACCTCACCGTGCAGGGTGAAAGTGAGAATACCGGGATGGGGAAGCAGGCNTGNGCCGGAACCATCATGGGTGCCGCGGATGAGAAATGTACAGTCACCGGTTGCCCGGTAAAAACCCGCGAGGATTGGGCAGGAATANGGAAAGGGTGTGGTATGGCAGGTATCCGCGGTTTTCTCATCGACATTGACGGNGTCATCTCCACCGGCAGCGATCCCGTGCCGGGCGCGGCAGGCACGATCGCGTGGCTGCAGGAGGCAGGGTATCCCTTCCGGTTCCTCTCGAACAGCACGAGGAGGTCTGTTCAGGGCATCTCGCGGAGACTCACGGGCATGGGAATTCCNGCCGGGCCGGACAGCATCTTGACNCCGGCAGTCGCGGCAGCATCCCTCGCCCGGCAGAGGGGCTGGTCACGCGCGTTCCTGGTCACGACGGAGGATGTGAAGGAAGACTTTTTGCGCGCAGGCATTGTGCCCTGCGGGGAGGCCTGCGACTGCATCGTTGTCGGGGACTGCGGGAAGAGCTTCTCGTACGACACCCTGAACGCGGCTTTCCGGCTTGCCATCGCCGGCACCCCCGTGCTCGCCCTCGAAAAGGACCGCTATTTCCGTGACGACGACGGGCTTTCCCTCTCGGCAGGCCCGTTCGTCGCAGCGCTCGAGTACGCAGCGGGACGGCAGGCAGAACTCGTCGGGAAGCCTGCACAATCCTATTTCCTCGCAGCCCTTGCGTCCCTCGGCCTTGCCCCCGGCGAGGTGGCGATGATCGGGGACGACGCCATCTCGGACGTGCAGGGGTCAATGGACGCCGGGATGGCGGGCATCCTCGTCCGGACCGGGAAATACTCGCCGGATGCCCTTGCGGCGTGCAGGAGACCGCCGACGGCAGTCCTCCCCTCCATAGCAGCGCTTCGGGAATACCTGGAAGGCAGGGGAACGGGGTGACCGGGGTGGGTACGCGCACCCTGCTCTCCGTTGTCCTTGCAATTGCACTTTTCATGACTGGTGCCGGCTGCCTCGACCTGCTCCCCTGGACACACCCGCCTGCCATCTACCCCTCCATCGTTCCGGTGCAGGGAGGGGCCATGCCCCGCCCCCCGGTCTACAGGTTTCCCTTCCAGGACTATTCCGTGACCATCGACGTGCCGGTGGACGCGGCGGTGTATGCAGGCGCCAGGAACGCGGACAAGGGCGCCCGGATCTTTGACCAGGACATCACGGAGGACGAATGGAGGGCAGGAATTTACCGTGCCCTCATGGAGGACCCGGAGCAGGAAGGGTTCTTTGCGGGTCTCCTCTCTGCACTCCGGAGCGTCCGCGACACCCGGGCCCTCGACAGCGACGAGTATGCCGAGCTCCTCGCGGTCTTCGTCCAGTCCATCCCGTACGAGACCCGGAAGTCCTCTGATCCCCGGTTCCCGGTCGAGGTCTACGTGGACGGTGCAGGTGACTGCGATGACAAGAGCCTCCTCCTTGCGTCCCTGCTCGCCCGCGAGGGTTACCGGGCAGCACTCCTCTATTTCGGGCCGGAAGCCCACATGGCCGTCGGGGTGGGGTGCAGCGGNCCGGGCTACAGGCACACGGGGTATGCGTATATCGAGACAACGAACGTCACATTCGTCGGCGTGCCTCCCCGGGAACTTGCCGNTGGTGTNCGCCTCGAATCGTTCCCGACCATCATCCCGGTGGGCTCGGGGACACTCAATTACACCCGCTGTCCGGAGACGGNGGCTCTTTCCCGTGCCATGGAGAAGATGGGGGATGAAGCGGACTCGCTCCGGGTGCGCATCCGTGATCTCGAAGAGGACCTTTTGCANAAGAAATCGGAGCTGGAAGCCCTGAGGGNGGAGATGGAGGGGATGAAGAGGCATGGCAACGTGGCCGGGTATAATTCCCGCGTTGCANGGTACAATGCAGGGGTAACGGAGTACAACACCATGCGGTCCCGGCTCTCTGACCTTGTCACCCGCTACAACCGGCTCGTCGATACCTATAATACCCTATCCTCGCACCAGTTCGACCGGAAAGGCATGTATGCAGGGCTTGCATCGGTGGGGGATCCATCGGACCCCCGGGGAAGCGTGCCGGCATGAGGAGGTGGGAACGTTCACAACCGTTTAATCCTATCCCCTCGAGATGTATCAGCAAGGGAATGCCAGGAGGAAAGAGATGCTCGAGATAGAAGACCTGCATGTGAAGATCGGGGACAGGGAAGTCCTCCATGACATCAACCTGACCATCAGGGAAGGTGAGACGCACGTGCTCATGGGCCCGAACGGGTCGGGGAAGACGACGCTGCTGCGTNCCATCATGNGATTTTCCGGTCTCGACGTCACGAAGGGAACGATACGGTTCAAGGGAAAGGACATCACAAACCTCCCCATCCACGAGCGGGCGAAGATGGGTATCGGGATGCTCTTCCAGCGCCCCCCGACCATNTCGGGCCTCAAGCTCGGCAAGCTCCTTGCAGTCACGTCCGGTGACCGGACCGCGATGGTCAGCGAGTACGCGCGGTTCCTCCACATGGATGCATTCATGGACCGTGCGATCAACCTCGGTTTCTCCGGCGGCGAGATCAAGAGGAGCGAAGTCCTCCAGCTCATGGTCCAGCAGCCCGATTTCGTGATGCTTGACGAGCCGGAGAGCGGGGTCGACCTCGAGAACATCACCCTGATTGGAAACGCGATTGCACGCCTGCTCGAAAAGGACGTCCACATCGTGAACAGGAAGAAGAGCGGCCTTGTCATCACGCACACGGGCTACATCCTCGATTACCTGGATGCAGACTTCGGGCACGTGATGTGCGACGGNGCCTTCCGGTGCCACGGGAACCCCCGCGAGATCCTCAAGGTGATCAAGACATCCGGGTACAAGGAGTGCCTTGCATGCCAGAAGATCCAGTAAAGATGAGCGAACTTTCGCCCGAAGACAGGGAGAGGCTGACCCTGACGGGCCTCGAAGTGGAGATGAAGAACAGGGAGGGCAGCTTCTTCCAGGTCGACCAGGAGATCAGGCAGTGGACCTCCCTCAACGAGGGAATCGAGATCCTGCCCATCCACGAGGCGCTCCGGAAGTACGANTGGCTCTCCGGTTATTCATGGAACCTCGTCAAAAAGGATAAGGACCAGTACACGAAGTACGTCGCGGACCAGCCCGAACCGCGGGGGTTCGTGATCATCGCCCGCAAGGGGAGCAAGACGATATACCCCCTCCAGGCATGCCTTTTCCTTGCCCGGAGCCCCGTCCAGCACGTGCACAACATCATCATCGCGGAGGAGGGTGCCGAGCTGCACATCATATCGGGCTGTGCCAGTGCCTCCTACACGAAGACCGGGTCGCACATCGGGGTGAGCGAGTTCTACGTGGGCAGGGGCGCCCGCATCACCTCGACGATGATCCACAACTGGGGCGAGGAGATCAGCGTCTTTCCGCGGAGCGCCGCCCGCGTGGAGGAGGATGGCGTGTTCATCTCGAACTACGTGTGCATGCAGCCGGTCAGGAAGGTCCAGATGGCGCCCTTTGTCGATCTTGCAGGCAGGAACGCGATTGCCCGGTTCAGCAGCATCGTCGTGTGCACCCAGGGGTCGTACATGGATCTCGGGTCCGTTGCACGTCTGGCGGCAGAGGGGTCGGGCGCCGAGCTGGTCACGCGGGCGATCACCACGGGCGGGACGATCATCTCCCGCGGCATGATCGAGGGTGCGGCGCGGCACACGAAGGGGCACATCGAGTGCAGGGGGCTCATCCTCCGTGACGGGGTCATCCATGCCATCCCGGAGATCAAGGGCGATGTCGTGGACACCGAGCTCTCGCACGAGGCTGCCGTCGGAAAGATCGCCCGCGACGAGATCGAGTACCTGATGTCACGGGGCCTTGACGAGGACGTCGCGACCGCGACCATCATCAGGGGGTTCCTCGACGTGAGGATAGCAGGTCTCCCCGACGCCCTCCAGGCCCAGATCGACGCAGCCATCGACTCCGCCGAAAAGAGCGGGTTCTAGGCAGGGTTCCGTTCCGTCTCCCGGCCCGGGATGGATACTTTGAAGAGGAAGGGCACATTCCTTAGGGGAAAGGAAGAGAGATCGGGGAGGAGGTGGTTGCCGTGGCAGAAGATCCCTACGCAGGTGAGAGGGAGGCGATGGTCGCAACCCAGATAGAGGCCCGGGGGATAAGCGACAGGAGGGTCCTCGAGGCGATGCGCAAGGTCCCCCGCCACCTCTTCGTGCCGCCGGGGTACGCAAGTGCCGCGTACAGGGATCATCCCCTCCCCATCGGTCACGGGCAGACCATCTCCCAGCCTTACATCGTCGCACTGATGACCGAACTCCTCGCTGTCTCCCCGGGGGACCGCGTCCTCGAAGTGGGTGCAGGGAGCGGGTACCAGGCCGCGATCCTCGCAACCCTCGGTGCCGTTGTCTATTCCATCGAGCGGATACCGGAGGTCGCAAAGAGTGCAGAGGAGAACCTCAAAAGGGCCGGCATCCCGAATGTCCATGTCATCGTGGGCGACGGGACACGCGGCCACCCGCCGGCTGCACCGTACCAGGGAATCATCGTCACCGCGGCGGCACCGGCGATCCCCCGGCCCCTCGTGGAGCAGCTCGCCGAGGGCGGGCGCCTTGTCGCACCGGTCGGAAGCCGCGACCTCCAGGAACTCGTGAAACTCGAAAAGAGGGAGGGCAGGGTCACGAAGACGTCCTACGGCGGGGTCGTGTTCGTCCCCCTCGTCGGCGAGCACGGGTGGGAGGGCTAGGCGAAAAATGGTTTACCATGACGTGACGCGACCCCTGAAGGAGGGTATCGCTGTCTATCCCGGGGACATCGTGCCCTCGTTCCGGCAGGAGGACAGGGGAAGGTACCTCCTCTCGGACCTCCGCCTGTCCACGCACAGCGGCACCCACATCGATGCCCCTTCGCACTACATCCGGGGTGCCATGACCATCGACATGATACCGATCGAAAACCTCGTGGGGGAGTGCACCGTCGTCAGCGTTCCGGGAAAGGAGAGCGTGATCGGGACGTGCGATCTCCGTCCCGGGACAGAGAGGGTCCTCTTCAGGACGTGGTACTCGGGCGAAGACACATTCCGGGATGACTACCCCGGGCTCTCCCGGCAGTGCGCTGCAACCCTTGCAGGTCTCGGCATCAGGTGCGTGGGAATCGATTCACCTTCCATCGAGCCGTATGACGGGGACGGCACCGTCCACCGCACGCTCCTTGGGCATGGCATTACGGTGATCGAGTTCCTCGACCTCTCGGCAGTCGGACCGGGAAAATACTGGATGGTGGCGCTCCCCCTCCGGCTGGAGGGGCTTGACGGGTCGCCATGCAGGGTCTTCCTCGGTGACACCCGGTGAAGCGTGATAGAATGGATATCGTGAAGGACGCAGTCAGAAAACTGGAGGAACTGACCCGCGGATGCGGGTGCGAGGACGGAAACATCGTCCTCTCGGTCAACCCCGAAAGAACCGTGTGCCAGTTCGAAAAAGGTGCCTGCATGGAGGCATCGTTTGGTGGAAGAACAGCTGAATTCGTCACGTTCGAGCCTACGAGGGCGACCACGCGTCTCCCGTTTCTCTTCAGGGCAACACTCGATAAAACGGTGCACAGGGCCGCTGCATGTGCCATCCTCAACGTCATGACCGGGTTTTTGTGCATCTCCCGGGCACGCCTGTCCTGTGAACCGGAATGCCATGCTGCATGCAGGGCAGACCTTATCGAGAAGGTCGGGGAAAGAGTGGTCAGGGGACTGCACATCCCGCCCCACGTGCTCGGGCAGTTCCCGCGGCACACCGATGTCCCCGGCGGGGGAGAAGTCGTCCTCGTCGGGGGCGAAGGGCTCATCTCGCCGGAGGCCTGCGACCTTTTCGGGGGAGAACGGGCAGGCAGCGTCCTCCTCGTCGGACCGTCCACGGCCGGCGTTGCAACGCTCGAAAACCTGCCCCACTGGTGCCCCTACGGGAAAGGATAACTCTATTTTTCCGCCCTGCGACTGATTACCGATGCATTTCGGCTCGTCAGGTATCCGGGCGGTCTTTGGCAGGGACTTAATCGACTGTGCCATTGCGCTCGGCAGCGTCCTCGGAGAGAGGACGGGAAAGGTTCTCCTCGGTCACGATACCCGGACCAGCTCTCCCGTCATTTCAAACGCGCTGGCAGCGGGGGTCCTCTCCCGCGGTGCGGATATCCTCTCTGCGGGGCTCGTCCCGACTCCGGCTGTGGCCCGTGCAGTCCCGGAGGCAGGCCTGGGCTGCATGGTGACCGCGTCCCACAATCCCCCGGAATACAACGGGATGAAGGTCTTTTCCCCGGGCGGAGCGTCGCTGACACGGGCCCGGGAGGCAGAGATAGAGGCAGGGCTCCGTGAGAGCGGCAGGGCTGCCGGTACAGCCGTTGTCCCGCGGTTTGGGAAAACCAGCGAGACTGATATCCTCACCCCCTACATTGCGGGCATCGTCGACCGGATCAGCTGCAGGAGGAAGGTCAGGATGATACTGGACTGCGGGGGGGGCGCCGGTTCCGTCGTGAGCCCGCACGTCCTGAAGGGGATCGGCGTTGATGTGACGGCCGTCAACTGCAGCNCGACGGGGCATTTCCCGCGCCCGTCAGAGCCTTCCCAGGACGCTCTCCCGTANATCGGCGGGCTCGTCCGCCAGTGGGACATGGATGGGGCCGTAGTCCACGACGGGGACGCTGACCGCATGATGGCATTTGACAGCAGGGGCAGGTTCATCCCGGGCGATACCCTGCTCGTCCTCTTTGCCCGGTTCCTCGGGGCACGGAAGGTCGTCACCACGACGGACGCGAGCATGGCAATCGGGGAATGGGCGGCTGTCACGCGGACACCCGTCGGAGACAGTTACGTTTCCGAGGCCCTCCTGTCCGGCGGAGACTTCGGCGGTGAACCATCGGGAGCGTGGATCTTTCCGGGTCNGTCGCTGTGTCCCGACGGNCCGTATGCAGCAGCCCTCTTCTGCCGGATGGCGTCAGAGTGGGACATTGCAGCAGAGATCGATGCATTGCCGCGCTATACCGTCNTCCGCGAATCCATCCCCTGCCCCCGGTCCGCAGAAGTCCTGCATGCGCTCGGGGCNCCCGTCCCGACGGATGGCATCAGGGAGGAAAGGGACGGGGGCTGGTTCCTCATCAGGGCGTCGGGCACGGANCCCAGAATAAAGGGTCACGGCGGAGGGGAAAACCCCGGCTGCCGCGAAGGCACTTCTCGACGAGGGGCTCGACCGGGTCAGAAAATGGAAAAAACAGATATCGCGTGAGTGAGAGGGTACCTGGTATGCAGTGTGTCATCCTGGCGGCAGGAGAGGGCAAAAGGATGCGGCCGCTCACGTCCACCCGCCCCAAGGTCATGCTCCCCCTCGGAAACAGGCCCATGCTCGAGCACCTCGTTGCTGCAGCGCGGGATGCGGGAATAACCGACATCCTCCTCGTCGTCGGGTACAGGGAGGAAGAAGTCCGCCGGTTTTTCGGAGATGGCAGCAGTTTCGGCGTGAAAATCGAATACGCGGTCCAGAGGCAGCAGAAGGGGACTGCCGATGCGCTCGCGACCGCGGAGGAATGGGTCCGGGGAGACTTCATCCTGATGAACGGGGACATGGTCCTCTCCTCCGGGGACATCCGCAGCATCGTTGATGCCGGCCCGGCCTGCATGGGCGTTGCCCCTTCCGACCATCCCGAGGACTACGGCGTCGTGCAGCTCGAGGGCGACACCGTCTCCGTCCTCCGGGAGAAGTCCCGGGAACCTGCCGGCAACCTCGTGAATGCCGGGATATACCATTTCGGGGAGGATATATTCCCCATCATCGGGGAGGTCGGGCTCTCCCCGCGGGGTGAGCGGGAACTGACCGACGCCCTCTCCGTCCTGATTGCCAATAAAGCCCTGCGGGCGGTACGCGTCAGTTCGTGGCTCGACGTGGGCTTCCCCTGGGACCTCCTCTCCGCAAACGAGAAGATGATGGAGAATATCCCGCCTGCAATCGCGGGTACTGTCGAAGACGGTGCAGTCCTGAAGGGTGCGGTGCAGGTGGGGCAGGGATCAGTGGTCAGGGCGGGAAGTTACATCGAAGGTCCCTGCATCATCGGGAAAGACTGCCGGATAGGTCCCCATGCCTACATCAGGGGCGCCACGACTGTCGGTGACGGGTGCCATATCGGGCACGCGACAGAGGTCAAGAACTCGATCATCCTCCCCGGCACGAACCTTCCCCACTTCAATTACCTCGGCGACTCGGTGGTCGGCAGCGGCTGCAACTTCGGGGCAGGGACGAAGGTTGCCAACCTGCGGCACGACCGTGCAGTGGTCCACGTCGGGGGGCACCCGACGATGAGAAAGAAGTTCGGGGCGATCATCGGCGACGGTGCCATGTTCGGGATCAACTGCTCGGTCAACGTCGGCTCGGTCATCGGCGGTGGCGCAGCCATCGGACCCCACTGCCTGGTAGAGGGTTATATCGCTCCCGGGACAAAGGTCAGGTAGGTGCAGGATGCAGGCAGTCATACTCGCAGGAGGTGAGGGAAAAAGGCTCCGGCCTCTCACGCGGAGCCGCCCCAAGGCCCTCATCCCCGTCGGAAACGTCCCCATCATCGATTACGTCATCGAGTCCCTCCTCGCGTGCGGAATCCGCGACATCATCGTCGTGGTCGGGTACCGCAGGGAGCAGGTCATCAGCCACCTCAACGACAGGAATCACCCCGTGCGCGTGGTCGTCCAGGACAAGCCGCTCGGGACAGCCCATGCCCTCGTGCAGGCAAAAGAACACATCTCGGGGCGGTTCCTCGTTCTCCCCGGCGACAACTACATCGACAGTGCGTCCATTGCCCGTATCATGGACAAGCCGGACGCAGTCCTCGTCAAGGACCACCCCTATCCCTCCAACTTCGGCGTGGTGGAGATCCGCAGGGGATACGTGACCCGCATCGTCGAAAAACCGGAGCAGGCTCCTGGTTTTACCATATCGACCGGCATATTCTCGCTCGACCTCGACTTCTTCGATTACATCCGGCAACCTGACCTCACCGATGCGGTTGGTGCATTCCTCGAATCCGGCAGGAAGATCAGGGCAGTCCGGGCGCTCGACTGGCAGGACGCCATCTATCCCTGGGACCTCCTTTCGATGAACCGGCTCCTCATCAGGAAAGGCCGGGCTGAAAAGGCAGGGGAGATCGCGGCAGGGACGGTCCTCCAGGGACATGTCCGGGTGGGAGAGGGTGCACGTATCCACCCGGGGTGCACGATACTTGGTCCTGCGGTCATCGGGCCGGGGTGCGAGATCGGCCCGCATGCCTGCATCATGCCCCATTCGAGCATCGGGAGCAGGGTACGGGTCGGACCCTTTTGTCTGGTCGAAAACAGCATCATCCTCGATGACGCCGTAATCGGACCACACTCCCTTGTCAGGGATGCTGTTATCGCGGAGGGGTCACAGCTCGAAAACCACGTCAGTACCGTCACGGCAGCCCCCCTCCTCGAGATCGGNGAGGAACAGGTGAAGGGCCTCTTCGGAGCGGTTGTCGGCGAAAANGTCAGGATCGGGCCTTTTTCGANACTANGGGCAGCGATCGTGGGCAACGGCGTGGTCATCCGCGGGGGGAGGGACATTTCCTCCACCGTAGCCATGGGGGACGGCGGCCTGGTGGTATAAAAGTGTGCGGGATATTCGGGTATACGGGGGAGAAAANNGCAGCCCCCCTCGTCATCGANGGACTGAAACGCCTCGAATACCGGGGCTACGACTCNTTCGGACTCGCCGTCCTTGACAGTGACCTCTGGGTATGGAAGAAGAAGGGTAAGATTTCCCNGGAAAAACNCCCTGTTTCGCGGCGGAAGGGCAGGACCGCGATAGGGCACACCCGGTGGGCCACCCACGGTGAACCGAGCGATACAAATGCCCACCCCCACACCGATTGCCGTGGCTCCGTTGCAATCGTGCACAACGGCATCATCGAGAACTATGCCTCCCTGCGGCAGGAGCTTCTGGGTCGCGGCCATACCTTCCGATCCGAGACGGATACGGAGGTCATTGCACACCTCATCGAGGAACATATCGAGGGTGATCTCCTCTCCGCCGTGAGAGCCATCCTCCCCCGCCTCGAGGGGAGCTATGCCATCCTTGCCGTTGCGGAAGGTTACGAAGGGATCGTTGCGGCACGGCAGGGGAGCCCGCTGGTTCTCGGAATCGCGGACCGCGCCTGTGTCGCCGCATCGGACGTCACCGCGCTTCTGGATCACACGGACCGCGTCATTTACCTCGAGGACGGGGATGTTGCCCTCCTCCTCCCCCCGGGGCCGACCATATGGCACGGAGGAAAACGGGCCGACCGGCCCGTCCGGAAAGTGGACTGGGAAGTGGAGGAGGTACGCCTCGGTGGCTTTGCCCACTACATGCTCAAGGAGATATACGAGCAGCAATCGGTCTTTTCGACCACGGTAAGGGCACTGTATGCAGAACCCGTGCCCGACGTGCTGAAGGACATCTCCGGCATCACGCTCGTTGCATGCGGGACGTCTTACAACGCGTCACTCCTCTGCCAGTACCTCGTCGAGGAATACTGCGGGATTCCGGTGCGTGCCGAGATTGCATCTGAATTCAGGTACCGCACTCCCCCGGGAGACGACCTCGTCGTGGGGGTGACCCAGTCGGGAGAGACCGCCGATACGCTCTCTGCGCTCAAGAAAGCACGCATGCACAACCATGCAACACTCGTCATCACGAACGTCCTCGGCAGTACTGCAACCCGCGTTGCGGACCATACCCTCTACATGCGGGCAGGCCCGGAGATCAGCGTTGCCGCGACGAAGTCGTTTGTCGCCGAGCTTGCCGTCTTCTTCTACATCGCGGATGTGGCGAGCGGGGGCCGGCTNAGGCAGTCAATCCTTTCNGGTCACGAGGCGATAGGGGAGGCACTGCTGGAAGACCTTTCACCTGCCGTCGATATTTGCAAAGAGGCCGGATCCATCTTCTTCGTCGGACGGGGCCCGTTCTTTCCCCTTGCACTGGAAGGGGCGCTGAAGATGAAGGAGATCACGTATATCCATGCCGAGGGNTACGCTGCCGGTGAGATCAAGCACGGGCCCTTTGCCCTCCTCTCCCCGATGACCCCTGTGGTTGCACTCTGTCCGCAGGCAGAGTCTTTCCCGGCGATGGTGTCCAATATCAGGGAGATGAAGGCCAGAGGAGTGCCCCTCATCGTCATCGGGGACGGAAAGTCCCAGGAACTGCGGGACATCGCGGACGTCCTCGTACCCCTCCCGGGTGAGGATATCGTCTCGGCGGTCCTTGGTTCGACGGTCCTCCTGCAGCTCCTCGCCTACAGGACGGCAGAGGCACTGGGGCGGGAGATCGACCAGCCCCGGAACCTTGCAAAGAGCGTGACGGTGGAGTGAGGAGATGAACTACCCGCAGACAAAGGATGAAAGGGGGAATCATTCCGGAACAACTCACGGGGTCGCACCACGGGTTGCCGTTTTCGGGCCCTCGAAGAGGTTCCTGTCAGGAATAACCTATTTCACAATTCGCCTTACAAATGCCCTTTCCAATCTTTATTTGGTTGATGCAATTCTCTTCCGGCACATGCTCCCGAAAAAACTTTTTCCTGGGTGGAAGCGCGTCGGAAAAGACCTGTCTCTCGAGAAATTCCTTCCCGCAGTTCATGTTCATGAAGTTGTGGACTGGTATAATCCTGTCAGCTGGATGAAGGCATATGCAATAGCAAAAAGGCGGACATGATCATTCTTCCCTGGTGGACATCCAGTGTCGCACACATTTATCTTTTTGTCCAGACGCTCATCGGAAAGAGAAAGCTTGTCGTCATTGATTTTCATGAGCCTGTTGACCCACTTGAGGATGCAAGCCCGCCTCTCCGTGCCTTTGCACGAGTCACCGGTTGGTTGGTCCGCTCTTTTGCAGAAGGTTTTGTGACTCACACACACTATGATCGCGATTTAATCGTTAAACGCTATCATATCTCCCCAAGTGATGTCCATATCATCCCCCACGGGCTCTATGACCAGTACACAAAAATTGATAAGGGGGAAGCAAGAAGAACACTCGGGATACGAGAGGAATATGTAATCCTTTTTTTGGACTTCTCCGAAAATTCAAGGGAGTACGGTTCCTGATTAGGGGATTTGAACTTCTCCCGCCACCTCTCAAGGAAAAATCACGTCTCTGTATCGTAGGGGAGGCATGGGAAGATAAGGAATCAGTTGATTTGGCACGCCGTTCTCCTGATCGGGAGAAGATTAGTATCGTTGACCGGTATATCAGCGATGAAGAGGTATCACTTTACTACTCGGCAGCTGATGTTTTTGCAGGTCCCTACACGCGTGAATCACATGATCCGTGTGCCGTGTGTCATATCGCCATGTCATTTGGACTTCCCGTTATCGCATCGCGGACGGGAGGCATGATTGAGAGTCTTGGGTCTTACAAAGGTGTGTTTTTTGTCCCACCGGAAAATCCGGAAGTACTTCGGGAGGCACTTGAAGCTGTCTACAAGGATCGTGATATAAGGTATCCCGTACCCGAGAACCTCAGGTGGGAGAATATCGCATTGATGTGGAGGGACTTATTCCTTGAAAAAATGAGTATAAAAGGACAGAAGAAATGAGAGAAGGGGAATTATCCAGGGATACTGAAAGGGTGACGGGAGGATGAAAATCGGCATACTCGCAGGGTACGACTTCTCTGTCACGGGTGGTGCAGAAAGGCTGATCGTGGATCTTGCCCGGGCTCTCGGGGCCGAAGTCGTTGTCCCCTCGTTTTCGGAGGACATCGTCTCCCGCTATGACCCCGGACGCACCGTCCCGTTTCGCTCCCTCGACTGCACACTGCCGGCAGAACCACTCCGGCAGGTCATTGGCATGCGCCTTTTCCGGAAAATATCTCTCGACTATGACTTCGTGATCTGCATCGACGACATGGCAGTCCGGTACCTCGCCACGCATGTCCCCCACCTCTACTACATGCTGACACCCAGGCGGGCGCTCTATGACATGTACTACTATTTCCTGGCAGAAAGGAGCCTGCCGGAAAAGGCAGTGTATGTGCCCGGGCTTGCGCTGGCCCGGTACATGGACAGGCGCTTTGTCAGAAAGCACGTCAGAAACATTGCCTGCATATCCCATACTGTCCGGAACCGGATCCAGAAGGTCTACCAGAGGGATGCACGGGTCCTCTACCCCCCGGTCCACGCGGACCGGTTTTCCTGGGAGCCCCCGGAAGGGTACTGGCTCTCGCTTGGCAGGGTAGATAAATGGAAACGCGTGGAACTCCAGGTCGAAGCGTTCCGCATGATGCCGGAAAAGAGGCTGGTTGTTGTGGGGAGGGTATACCCCGGTTACGAGCAGCTTGTAAGGAACGCGCCGGAAAACGTGGAGTTTAAGCATGTGCAGGGAGAGGATGAGATGAGAACGCTCTACTCCCGCTGCGAGGGGTTCATCACCACAGCGATTGACGAGGACTTCGGGATTACGCCCGTTGAGGCCATGGCCAGCGGCAAACCCGTCGTTGCGGTTCGCGAGGGCGGGTACCAGGAGACAGTCCTCGACGGCCCGTGCGGGAGGCTCGTTGCACCCGTGCCACGCGAGATATGCACTGCCGTGCGCGAAGTCGGAGAGCGTTCCTGCGATTTCCGGGACGCATGCCAGCGGAGGGCAGCCCTCTTTGATTATCCNGTTTTTGCCGCTCGTGCACGGGAACTTATCAGGGAATGCATCGAGTAGCGCATGACGGGGGGACAGCAGAACCNCTCCAAGAGCCCTTTCCCGCNGGGGGTGGTTTTTTTTGGGAACCGGTTTGCTATCGAGACGACACCNCAATTCTTGATTNATCAGGACAACCCNGCGGGACGCCGTGAACCAGCAGACGGGACTCAATCCCCCTGCAATGGCNACAGGGATCAAATACCTCTTTCCTGTCACGGTTTTTCCCGAAATCGTTCTATTTTTCTGGGTAATGCCAAAGGATTAAAATGAACGGGTACAAACATCTCCTCAAAGGAAAACGGGACAGGATACAATGGACTCCCCTGATTTTATGCGATACAGGAAGTACCTGATTGTCATTTTGCTGGCCGCAATGGCCCTCTTCATGATATGGATACGGATGCTCCCCTCGGCAGCCGCTGGCACGACCGACATTCTCAACCTCGTTGGAAGCGACGACCCGATGTACAACCTCCGGCAGGTCGAGCAGACGATCCAGAATTTCCCAGCCTACAGCTGGTTCGAGGCCATGACACTCTACCCGTACGGGCAGGTCATCCACTGGGGGCCGCTTTTCATCTGGATTATTTCAGCCCTGTGCCTTGCGCTCGGTGCAACGACCCGGCCCGGGATCATATCCGTTGCCCTCGTCGTGCCACCCGTCATGGCAGGACTCATGGTCCCCGTCATGTTCCTCCTCGGGAAGAAGGTCTCAGGGACCATGGCAGGTCTCTTTTCGGCACTTGGCATCGCCGTCGTGAGCGGCCAGTTCTTCTTCCGCTCCCTGTACGGATACCTCGACCATCATATCGCCGAGGTACTCTTCAGCACAATCTTCATCCTCTGTTATACATGGACCCTGTCCTACGTCCGGGAACACCCCGTGGACTTTTCCAGNCGNNAAACACTGCGTATACCCCTTGTCCTGTCCNTTTCCTGCGGTGTTGCATATGTCCTTGGACTCCTCGTGATGCCGACGATGGTCCTNTTTGCATTTATCGTGGCTATAACCACGTTCCTTCTCTTTGTATGGGGNTTTTTCCGGGGGGTCAGGGGAGATTCNCTCCTCCTGCTCAATTCCGTGACGTTTGGCATCGCTGCTGCGAGTTTCCTCATCTTCGGGGTACACAAGGAAGGATTCCAGTTNGATTACTACACCCTTGGTCATCCCCTGGCCTACCTTCTCATCATCCTCGGGACGGCAGTCCTCTATGTCCTCGGGAGGTTCTTCCGGGAAAGGGGGCAGGTGCAGTACCTCGCGGGATTAGCCGGCCTGTTTGTGGTCGTGTTCGGGTTCTTTGCAGTCGCTCTCCCCGGCCTCTTTTCCACCTTTGTCGCGAGTATTATCCAGTTCTTCGGACAGAACCAGCTTTACCTCACCATCCAGGAGGCACGGTCATGGACAATCGCGGATGCGTGGGATAACTTTGGACTAGGTCTGATCCTTCTGGCCGCGGGCCTCGTCCTCCTCTGCATCCTTCTCTGGAAGGAGAAGAGGGATGAACACCTCGTCGTCCTCGTCTGGTCCCTTGTCATCATCATCGCGACGTGGCAGCATATCAGGTATGAATACTATTTTGCAGCCCCTCTCGCCCTCCTGTCAGGACTTTTCGTGGGATGGATCGTCGGATGGGGCTGGAAAGACATCTCCCTGCTCCTGACCGCGGAAAAGGGGGAGAACAGGGAAGGGCCGGTCACGGACAGGCCTGATGCAAAACAGAAAGGGAAGAAGAAGGCAAAGCAGGAACGGGCGGCAAGCAGGAGAGACCCCCTGAAGATAGGAGCAGTCGCAGTGGTACTTCTCATTCTCTGCGTATTTGCTTATTTCCAGGTCTCCTACGAGCTCCGGGTGGCCGGTTCCGGAGCGCTCCGCATGAACCCCGACTGGCGCGAGTCGCTTGAGTGGATGGAGAAGAACACGCCCGGACCCGGGTGTCGACTACTACCGCATCTACCAGAANGAGACGTTCCGGTACCCGCCGGAGTCGTACGGTGTCATGTCGTGGTGGGACTACGGGCACCTGATCACGTACATCGCAAAACGTATCCCGAATGCAAACCCCTTCCAGTCGGGAGTGGCAGGAGAAAACGGTGCAGCCGCGTTCTTCATGACAGCGGACGAAGAGAGGAACAGTGCAATTGCAAAAGCCCTCGGTGTCCGGTACGTCATGACGGATGTCGAGATGGACATCGGCAAGTTCTGGGCGATGGCGACGTGGTTCAATACGAGTGCAGGTCTATCGCCTTACACAGAGGTCATCCTTGTGCCGGGCCAGGGGGGCACGGAAACGTATTCACCGGTCGAGATGTACGAGGCACCGTATTTCGTAACCATGATCTCGCGACTCCACAACTTCGATGGTTCCATGGCGGACGCAAAACAGGTCTACTACGTCGAGGTTGACGAGAGCCGGACAACATATCCGGTTGCAACAAAGGCACTTGCCATGGACCCGCAGGCCGCTTTGGAAGCCGCAGACGCCTATAACAGGGATGCAGCACCCGGCAAACGGGCCCTCGTCATCTCTCCCGACATCCGGATACCGGTCGGGAAGGTGCCGGCATTGAGACACTACCGGCTCGTCCACGAGTCCCCCACGAATATCCTTGCAAAGGCACCAGCCAACGCGTCGCCGGACCTGATCACCGACATGAGGTACGTCAAGGTCTTTGAGTATGTCCCCGGTGCCCGCATCGCAGGCGAGGGGACAATCGAGGTTGATGTCGTGACGAACACCGGCAGGGAGTTTACCTACAGGCAGGAGAGCCGGGACGGCACGTTCATCGTCCCGTATGCGACAACGGGATCGCCCTACGAGGTAAGGACGAAGGGGAAATACCGCATTGTCGGGACAGGGAGGGAGTTCGAGGTCCCCGAGGAGGCAGTCCTGCAGGGGCTCCCGGTTGGGTGAATGGCAGCCCGGTGCTCGGTTATCACAGGGGAAGAGTTCACGCACCATGACCTGGGCTGGCACGAGGAGAACAGCCGGCGGCTGCTGGATGCAATTGCGCACATCCCGTCCTCACTAAGGAGGCATCACCCGGAGCAGGCATCGTTCGAAGACCTCGCCCGGGTGCACGAGCCACGGCATATCAGGACTATCGAGGAACTCTGCTCGTACGGCGGCAGGAGGTACCTCGATATGGACACGTACGTGACCGAAGAGTCGTTCCGGGTTGCGACACTGGCTGCCGGGTCGTCCATTGCGGCGGTAAGGCGTGCCCTCTCGGGAGAGTCCTGTTTTGCCCTTGTCCGCCCTCCCGGCCACCACGCGGAACCCGGGAGGGCGATGGGGTTCTGCCTCTTCAATAATGCCGCGGTCGCTGCAGCATGGGCNCTTGAACGGGTGGACCGCGTCGCAATCATCGACTGGGACCTCCACCACGGGAACGGGACACAGAAGATCTTCTACGGGAGNGACCGCGTCCTCTTCTGTTCCATCCACCAGGCCAACGTATTCCCGTGGTCCGGCTGGATCGATGAAGTGGGNGAAGGCAGGGGAATGGGTTTTACCTTAAACGCNCCCCTTGCTGCGGGGGGAGGGATCGGTGACTACTATTGCATCTTCTCGAGCGTGTTCTGCGAGGCCCTCGTCCATTTCGACCCGGACGCGGTGATCATCTCGGCCGGGCAGGACCCTCTGTTTGATGACCCGAAGGGAGGGATGCNTCTTGCTCCCGGGGATTTCGGGCTCCTCTGTTCCATGGTCCGGGAAGCCGCGGGGTGCCCGCCCGCACTCGTCCTGGAAGGAGGGTATGGTCCGTCCCTGGGAAAGGCAGTTTTTTCCATCCTCGATGCCCTGCAGCGGGACGAGCCTTATCCGGTTCCCGCGGGGCNCCNCCCGAGGGCGAGCACGAGGAGGATCGCAAGGCTCCTNCGGAAAGTCATGGTCTGAAAAAAAACCCGCCCGCTGGCAGGATGCAGACGACCGGGGCAGGTGATGGAGAAGGAAATCCCGGTCAGCTGCTCACCCGGCGGTCCTTGTGGAGGTGCGAAACCTCGAGGCCGGGAACGACCACCCTGACGACCGGGAGGGGGGCGGATTTGAGGTCAACAATGCAGACATGGTCTGCGATAGCCTGCAGGTCATCGAGGATGAGCGCGATATCCTCGTCGAACCANCGGGTGCTGCAACCGGGAATTGAGGAGAGAGCAACCTCCGGGGCAGGCGCAAACCACTCGTGGTTGATCCTTTTCATGCGCTCGTACCCGGCACGGGCAAGGAGCATGTCACGCCGAGGTGACGAGAGCACNCCCGCGAGGTANGACGCCCGGGAGAAGGCAACGTCGAGAAGTGCCCTTTCAACTGCGATCGCGGGATCGGGATGGCAGGCCGAGCCCATGATGAGGAGGCCCGGGTCCCTTGCCCCCGGGTCGTCTGCAGCNGCTGCAACAACAGGGACCCGCGTCCGTCCCCCGATGAGCCAGAGGTGGATCTCCACACCTGCTTTCCCGAACTTATCGAGGAGGTCCTGCACAGGTCCGGGTGTATCGACCGCGATCCTCCTGCCCATGTCTCTCCTGCGTTCTGCACGGCTCAGGGAGTCCAGTTCGAGGAGCTCGAGGAGCCCGTGCAGTATTGCCTCTTCCCGTGCGTTGCCACTGGCAAGGCCGACCGGGTCGCCTGGGAAGAGCTGCATGGCGAGTCCGCGCGATTCATAGGGAAAAAAGACGGCGTTGCTCGGGACGAGGACATCTTCGCCGGTGAGGAGATCCTTTCCGGAAGACCAGTGGATCTGCTCTCCGGGGGCAGGCGGCCGGGGAAGGATGAGGGACCGCGGATCGATCGCACCGCGAATCGTGGCCTCTTCGTAACTGGCGCATTCCAGGGGTTCACCCCTGTATTCACCGAAATGCCGTTCTATTGCCGCCATCATTGCCGATACGCGGGCCAGGAGGCGGGTCCGTTCCATGCCCGGCAGGAGAGGGACTGCCCCCGCGGGGAGCCCGGCGTCGCCGGGCGGCAAAACAGGGGATGCCGAGACGGTCCTTCCGCGTGAGATCCTGTATCTTCTCCACGCCGGCTGATTCCATCAGNGACCGTGCAGCTTTTTCCGTCTCCCCCGGTACCTCTGCCCTGTGGGTCCCCTCGCAGAATACCTTCCGCACATGGGCAAGTTCGACCTCCATCATATCCCGTGGGGGCGGGAAGAGTTTTATATTTTCCACGCACCCGTCACATGTGTATGGAGACTGGTGAGGCAGCAGTGGGAATGCGGGTGCGATACCCGCGGACGGGGACGACCGGCACCATCGTTTCGCTCACTGTCGAGGGCGGGAAGACATTTGCCGAACTCGACACCACCCGGCTCCTCTACCGGGTCGACCAGCTCGTCCCTGCGGTGAACGTGGGTGAAAGGAAAGAGGGAGCCCTCGAGGACACGGTTGAAAAGATAAAGAAAGAGAGAGAGTTCTACTCGGGAACCGGGTTCCAGGAGGCCATCAGCCACACGGACCAGAGTTGTGAGGGTGGTGGTTAGTCGTTTAGGGGTATCGTCGTCAGTTTGACGGATTCAACTCCTTTTTGTGACATCAGGCGCTCGGCGAGGGCCTTCAGCTGCGAACCATCCCCCCTGACGAGCACGACCTCAAGGCACCTGTCATGGGTTACGTGGGAGTGGAGCGATGCCTGGATGATGCCCATGAACTCGTGCTGGATGTCCGTGAGGGTGGTCAGGAGGTTTCGCTGACCGTGATCGTAGATCATGGTGATGACACCCTGGCGTTCTCCCTTCACGTCCGACATCCACTTGTAGTAGGTGATATAGTTCCGGATTGCGTCCCTGATACCCTCGGACCGCGAGGAATATCCCCTGTAATTGATGATCTCGTCGAACTTGTCCAGCAGATTTTTCGGGAGCGAAATGCCGATCCGGGAGAGTTCAGTATCAACAGTCATGGTTCATTGCCTCTTCTCAAAGACTGTCTTCTTATATTATAACTTAAAACTTCGTAAAACAGGATCTCCAAAATGGCAATTTGTGGTACTGGCCAGGCAGGAGGAGCCGTTTATACATGTTTAATAGGCTCGGGGAACACACGCATGGAGGGAGAACAGATGCGTCACCTTGAGTTCTTCGGCTTCTCCGAGAAGGGCCTGAGGGAGAGAAATGAAGACGCATTCCTTGCAGCGGATCTCGGCGAAATGTACGTCTTTGCTGTCGCTGAAGGGATGGGCGGACCAAAGGAAGGTCCGACTGCAGCCCAGATCGCGGTGGACGCGCTCGGCGCGGGAGGGGCCGCGCGGGAAAAGACACTGGCCGGGACGCTCGAACAACTCCTTGGACGGGCCGAAAGGGCCCTCTACAACCTCGAAGCAGAGAACCCGGGAATCGAGCCTTCCGGTGTGGCGCTGGGGGTTGCCATTCTCAGCCCCGGTGGCGAGTGCGTTGTCAGCAGTCCCGGTTCCCGCAAGGTCTTCTTCCTCGCGGAAGAAGAGAAGGGGACCGCTCCTGACGCCGCCAGTGCCGGACACGGGCAGCTTACCCTCCATGATCCCGGGCCGGGCATGCACGAGGCGACTCTTCCTCCCGGATACCTTGTCCTCTGCTCTGACGGGATTTCGGATTTTATCCCGGATTCCCGCATCGTGGAGATAGTCGCAGAGAGGGGTGACGACCTTGAAGACGCCTGCAGGAAGCTTGTCTATGAAGCATTCCAGAACGGAAGCGACGATAACCTCACGGTTATCCTGGTCCGGCGCATGGCCTCGTCCTGATGGGGTGTGTTCCGGCTGACAACCGGAAGGGAAAGGTTCCGTGGACAGCATCACACATGCCCTGGTCGCCATCCTGGTTTTTTCCGGCCCCCTCCAGGGAGCGGCTCTCCTCTCGGCGGTTCTGGGAGCAGTCCTTCCCGATTGCGATGTTCTCCTTCATGCCCTGTCTGATCGCGATCCAAGGCTCTTTATTTTCACACACGGGGGTTTTACCCACAGCCTCGGGGGCATTCCCTTCATAGCAGCAGGAGTCACAGCGGGTTTCCTTGCATGGGCAGGTGCGACCGGGCAGCACCCCCCGCTCCCGGTGATCATGGGAACGATCTTTTTTCCTGCACTGGGCGGAGCATTGACCCACGTAACCCTTGACCTCCTCGCTTTCCCCGGCATCCCCCTCCTGTACCCATTGCGGGAAAGGAAAATGACGGTTGGGATATTCCCCGGACCGAGCATTCTCCTCCTCCTGACAAGCATCGGTTTTCTCTGCCTTTTTCTCTTCGGGCTGGCAACGATGCAGTGGCTGCAGGGTTACGGGGTGTTCATCGCGGGTATCGTGGTCGCCCGTGCGGGACTGAGGGGCATTGCTGAAACCCGGTTCGGGAGAAGAACAGTCCCGACATTCAACCCCCTGAAATGGCTGGTGATCAGGGATTNCGGGGATGCCTACCGCGTCTTCTTCACGTACCTGTTCTCCAGTCCCAAAGAGGAACAGGTGTATCCCAAAGGCAGTGCGGGCTTCCCGGGGAACCTTTCCGGACACGTACGGGATCCGGAGGTACGGCGGCTCCTCTACAATTCGTACATTCTGGTCGCAAGGAGGGAGGAAGGGGGAACGCTCCTTTATGATCCCNTCCGGGAAGACGGGTTCATCTTCTACCCGCCCCGGCATACCCGGGTCTTTCTCCGTGACGAAGAGGCCCGGNAAGGGTGAACCTTTCGCCCATGGAANGAGAGCAATCCCCATGCAAAGTGCCGGGGATCGTNATGTGTCCCATGGCCGNAAAGGACGNGCGAGGGGCAGAAATCCCCGTTCAATGAGTATTAAGTAGGTGTGTTTTTATATTGAATAGGGAGGTTCGATTGGCATTGCATGACGTGACAATTCCCAGCGTAAACATCGGCGTGGTGGGGCATGTGGACCATGGAAAGACGACACTGGTCTATGGCCTGACAGGGATGTGGACAGACCGCCACAGCGAGGAGATAAAGAGAGGTATTTCGATACGCCTGGGATACGCAGATGCCACGTTCTACCGGTGCGAACGGTGCGAGGGTCCGGACTCTTTCGGGACACAGCCGGAATGCCCGGTCTGCGGCGGAAAAGCCGTTGCCTTCCGTTCGGTGTCCTTCGTGGACGCACCCGGCCACGAGACGCTCATGGCGACGATGCTCTCGGGGTCTGCCCTGATGGACGGGGCAATGCTCGTCATTGCTGCAAACGAGACGTGTCCCCAGCCCCAGACGAAAGAACACCTGATGGCGCTCCAGCTCGTCGGNATCCGCAACATTGTCATTGTCCAGAACAAGATCGATGTCGTCTCCCAGAAGGAGGCACTCAGGCACTACGAGCAGATCCGGGCTTTCGTCAAGGGGACAATTGCCGAGAACGCACCGATCATACCTGTCTCTGCCCAGAAGGCCATCAACATGGGGGCTCTCGTCGAGGCACTCGACCAGACAATTCCCGTTCCCGAACGCGATCCGAATGCAGAACCGCTGATGCTGCTGGCGCGGTCTTTCGATGTCAATAAGCCCGGTTCGAACTGGCGCGACCTCAAGGGCGGGGTCATCGGNGGGTCACTGATCAGGGGCATTCTCCGGGAGTCCGATGACATCGAGATCCGGCCCGGCCTGCAGGTNCAGGCAGAGAACAGGGTCCGGTGGGAGCCGATAGAGACTAAGATCACGACCATCAATGCAGGGTCACGGAAGGTAACCGAGGCAACGCCGGGNGGGCTCCTCGGGATAGGAACGAAACTGGACCCTGCACTGACCAAGAGCGATGCCCTTGCAGGCCAGGTGGCCGGCCACCCCGGAAAACTCCCGCCGGTGTGGGACAGGATCAGGTTCCGCGTCACCCTCATGGAACGCGTGGTCGGGGCCAGCAGCGAGACACAGATAGAACCCCTCAAGCACAACGAACCGTTGATGCTCTCTGTCGGGACGGCGGTGACGGTGGGGATCGTGGTCAACACGCGGAAGGATATTGTCGAGACCACTCTCAAGAGACCGGTATGCGCAGAGACCGGGGCCCGCATTGCCATCAGCCGCCAGGTGGGAGGGAGATGGCGGCTGATCGGGATGGGCGTCCTGACCGAGTGAAGGTCCTCTTTGATTCCAATGCCCTGATGATACCCTCGCAGTTCCGGGTGGACGTCTTTGAGGAGCTCGGAAACATTATTGGGGCATATGAACCATTGATACTGACAGAAGCTCTCCGCGAGCTCGCGGGGCTCTCCCGGGGCCATGGGAGCGAGGGGAGTGCTGCGCGGTTCGCGCTGACCCTCGCCGGGAGGTGCCACGAGGTGCCGAGCGGCTATGCCGGCGGGAGCGTGGACGAAAAGATACTGAGGTATGCCCGGGAGCACGGTTGCATGGTGGTCACGAACGACAGGGGNCTGCGAGACCTCCTGCTCTCTGCGGGAGTTCCCGTGATCACCCTTATGCACAAGAAAAAACTTGGTTTATTGAAGAGGTAACGGGAGAGAGTGGCGCATGTACTACAAGATGGAGATGTCTGACAAGGTGCGGGTNCCACCGCACCGCATGGGCGAGGAGCTGTCCCGGGTGATACTGGATGTCCTCCAGGAGCACCTCGAAGGGAGTATCGACAAGGAGATTGGGATATTCATTGCCGTNACCCGGGTCATCACAATCGGGGANGGCGAAATCGTCCCCGGGGATGGCGCCATCTACTATGACGTTGACTTCGAGGCCGTCGTGCTCAGGCTCTCTCTCCAGGAAGTGATCGAGGGACTCGTGGTGGAGACCACGAGTTTCGGTGCGTTCGTGAGCCTCGGTCCCATCGATGCCATGCTCCACGTCAGCCAGATATCCGACGAGTACATCAACTACGATGAGAAGAACGCNCGGCTCATCTGCCAGGACTCAAAGAGGTTCATCGGTGTGGGGGAACCTGTCAGGGTCCGCGTGGTCACCCTCTCCCTGAACGAGAGAGAGCCCCGGGACAGCAAGATAGGCCTGACCATGCGCCAGGCGGGTCTCGGGACGGCACGCTGGCTCGAGGAGGACATGCTGAAGGAGAAGGAGAAAGCGAAGGGCGGTGGAGANCGTGGCAGCCGCTAGGAAGAAGCTCGTTACGGTCTGCAGGGAGTGCCACCGGGTCGTCGAAAGGGGAGGNATGCCCCATCTGCGGGACGTCCAACCTGTCGACGGACTGGGGCAGGGTACCTGGTCATCATCGACCCGAAGAACTCGGAGATCGCCAGGAAGATGAATATCACCCTGCCCGGAAGGTACGCCCTGAAGGTCCGCTGATGCTCCGACTCCCGGACCGTCACCGTCACCACTTTAAGGCCCCCTTTGGGAGACTCGAACCCGATTTCAGCTGCATAGTCCCGGAAATCGGGAATTCTTTTGTCTGTACTGTGGGAGATATCGTCACCCATAATGCACTGAAACACGGGATTGTCCCCGGTATAGCGGTCGTCGACGGCCACACGATGCGAAAGCCGTGCAACCGCGTCCCTGCCGTTTTCCCCAGAGTCCTCTCTGCAGTAAACCCCGCAGGCACCATCACGCGGGACCTCGTCGATACGCTGAAGGCTGCAGTCTCCTCCCCGCCGGCCCTCATCATCGTGGAGGGCGAAGAGGATCTCGCCGTCATCCCCCTTGCGCTCATTCTCGCTCCCGGGAGTATCATCCTCTACGGCCAGCCCGGGGAAGGGGTTGTTATCAGAAAGATAGACGAGTCCGCAAGAACAGAGGCCCGCAGGCTCCTTGCGTGTTTTGTTCCCGGCGACGATGGCGGACTCGAACTATGACCCGATCCCCCTGCGATCCGGAAAGGAACGTGCCCGGGAAGCCTGCGAAAATGCATCACCGTGGCGTTTCGGGGGCAGCGAGATAGGATATAAATAACCCGGGCGCGTATAATAAGAGGATACCGAGAGGATACCAATGGAGATCGAGGTTACCAGGGATAACCGGAATGAACTGCTCGGGCGAAGGGAGGTTGACTTTGTCCTTCGCTTCGATGGTCCGACACCATCACGCCTGCAGGTCCTGGGAAAGCTTGCGGCAATGCTGAATGCCAAGGAGAACCAGGTCGCGCTGGACTCCCTGAAAACGAGTTTCGGGATGACCTCCTGCACAGGAAATGCACGAATTTACGACACCGAAGAGCTGAGGAACAGGACAGAGCGGGAGTTCCTCCTCAAGCGCGGCGTCCCGAAACCGAAAGAAGAGGGGGCGTAGAACCATGGCGGCAAAGAAGAAGGCAAAGGCGAAAAAACCCGGCAGGGGGACCTATTACTCTGTCTCCGGTGGCAAAGTCGCGTTCTCCCGGAAGTTCTGCCCCCGCTGCGGCCCGGGGATTATCCTTGCCGAGCACCCTGACCGCGCAGCCTGCGGGAAGTGCGGGTATACCGAGTTCCGGAAGGCAGCCTGAAGGGACACCGGCACCTGACACCTGCACGGTTCGGGAGGCAGGACCGTCCCGGGAACACTCATCATGCCAGATATCGGCCCGGTCCTCGGGATCGAGGGAACAGCCTGGAACCTCTCCGCCGCTCTTTTTGATAAAGACCTCGTCTCACTCTACTCTAAGCCCTATATGCCCCCGCAGGGGGGGATCCATCCCCGGGAGGCTGCGCAGCACCATGCAACCTTCATGAAGGAGGTCATTGCCCGCGTTATGCCCCCTTCGGGGAAGATTGCGGGAGTTGCGTTCTCCATGGGTCCCGGCCTCGGCCCCTGCCTCCGGACCGTTGCAACTGCTGCCCGGGCGCTTGCGCTTGCCCTCGACGTCCCGCTCGTGGGAGTGAACCACTGCGTTGCCCACGTGGAGATTGGGCGGTTTGCCACCGGTGCCCGTGACCCGATCGTCCTCTATGCCAGCGGCGCAAACACGCAGGTGATCGGGTACCTCAACCAACGTTACAGGATATTCGGGGAGACCCTGGATATCGGCCTTGGAAATGCGCTGGACAAGTTTGCACGGAGCAGGGGTCTTCCCCATCCCGGTGGTCCCGAGGTCGAACGGCTCGCCCTGAAAGGCGGGTACGTGGAGCTGCCCTACACGGTCAAGGGCATGGATCTTGCCTTCTCGGGGTTGGTGAGCGCTGCAAAGGACCACACAGCCCCCCTCGAGGACGTCTGCAACAGTCTCCAGGAGACCGCGTTTGCGATGTGCGTGGAGGTGACCGAGAGGGCGCTTGCCCATGCAGGCAAGGACGAGGTCCTGCTCGTCGGGGGTGTTGGAGCAAACCGCCGCCTGCAGGAGATGCTTGCCACGATGTGCAGCGAGAGGGGGGCAGTTCTCCACGTGCCTGACAGGAAGTTCATGGGAGACAACGGGGCGATGATTGCCTATACGGGGAGGCTCATGCTCGGCATGGGTATAACCATGCCTCCCGGGGAGACCCGGGCAAATCCCGTGTTCCGGGCGGACCAGGTCGAGGTCACGTGGTGGGATGGCGGGACGGTACAGGGAGCGCGGAGAGCCGGGGAACCGGGGGTCGCCCGGGGTGCCGAGGCCATTGTCAGGGTCGGTCCCGACGTTGTGGAAAAGCAGCGCCAGAAAAAGTCCTACCGCCAGCCCTCCCTCGACGCGCGCCTCATCTCGGAACGGACGAGGGCAGAGGCACGCCTCATCTCCATGGCCAGGAGACACGGTGTCCCGACACCCGTCATCCGTGACATCACGGCAGACACGATCGTGATGGAGAGGATTCAAGGCCCCCTCGTCAGAGATCAGCTCTCCGGCGAAAACATGTACCTGGCTGGAAAGACGGTGGGAAGGCTCCATTCAGCAGGGATCGTCCATGGTGACCTGACGACGAGCAACATGATCTGCAGGGATGGCCAGTGCTTCCTCATCGATTTCGGCCTCGCCCAGGTTTCAGGGGAGCTCGAAGCACGCGGCGTTGACCTCCATGTCCTCTTCCAGACTCTGGCGAGTACGACGGATAACCATGCTGCATTAAAGGAATCTTTCCTGAAGGGGTACAGGGCGGAATGTGCATTCGCCGACGAGGTCATCGTGCGGGAACAGGAGATCGAGCGGAGGGGGAGGTACCTGTGAAGATCACGGTTGTCACGAACAACCCCCA
>Ga0067045_1028135_pt1 | contig 41828 bp, 41 predicted proteins | sample TerdegcTABiofilm_FD_59184 | JGI IMG/M metagenome (GOLD analysis project Ga0067045, IMG submission 59184) | Combined Assembly of (Gp0054472, Gp0054536) Wastewater bioreactor microbial communities from Singapore -Terephthalate degrading... | reverse complement strand
ATATCACCCAGTATTTATTCCAGCTGATTAATGAGGGAAGGCTTCAGATCAGCAAGGGATATGAGAAAAAGATCACGTACCACGACCCGTGCTACCTGGGCCGGCATAACGGCGTATTTGACGAACCGCGTGAGGTTTTAAAGAAGATCCCCGGTTTAGAGCTGATTGAGATGAATGAGACGCGGGAACAAAGCCTCTGCTGCGGGATGGGCGGAGGCAGGATTTGGATGGAAACTCACGCTTCCGACCGGTTCTCCAACCTCAGATTAAATGAAGCTATCGGGGTTGGGGCTGAAGTGCTCGTTACCGCCTGCCCCTATTGCATCACCATGTTTGAGGACAGCAGGGCGGTCCTGAATTATGATGACGTCATCCAGGTCAAGGACATCACGGAGATCATCCAAGAGGTGATTTAATGACGGATAAGCTGGACATGCAGGGAGCGATTGGCGCATCGGATATGAAAGACGTGGCAGCGGAAGTAGTATGCGATCGCTTTTCGGACGAGGGATGGGCCAGGACTAAAGTTTACGTGCCCAGCGAGATGGAGCTTACAATTTATGTAAATAAAAAGGCACTGGTCACCATCCTGTGCACTGCAGCCAAGCTGAATTATCTCGTCATCGGATATCTTTACGCGGAGGGAATCATCTCAGGTGTCGGCGACGTGGCGAGCATGCGGGTGAGTATAGAGGAATCACTGGCCGATGTGAGGCTCAAAAACCCCGATTATGAATTGCCGACATTGCGGACACTTGGATGCAGCGGCAGTTCAGTTTTCAAAACCCGGGGTCTGAGGGTTGATTCGGACCTTGTTGTGACACCGGCGGAAGTACTGTCACTGATGAAGCAGATGCAAGAGCAGATGGAGTTGTATCAGCTTAGTGGCGGCGTGCACACTTCAGCTCTGTCCGATACCAGGAACCTGCTGGTAGTGGCTGAGGATATCGGAAGACATAACACCTTGAACAAGATCCAGGGCGAATGTCTATTAAGGGGAATATCAACCAGAGATCGATTGATGCTGATCACTGGCCGCATTTCGTCCGAGATGCTGCTCAAGGCGGCAAAAATGCAGGCCCCGATAGTAGTTTCGCGGCACGCGCCGACGAAGAACGCCATTTCGCTTGCCAGTGATATGGGCATCGCCCTGGTTGGCCAGGCCCGTGGCGACCGGCTGGCGGTGTTTACCCACCCGGAGCGACTTGGCTGCTCAACAAATTAAGTACGGCTGACCCGGCCGAACCCGGACATAACAAGGAAAGGGGACACACCTCCTCTTCCTTGGGTATAAGTCTAGGGTAGTCGGAGGAATGTCCCCGAGTTCATAAAACCTGATGAGGGTGGAGAGTAATGGAAAAAGAACTAGGAAGAATTGAAGGACAGCTTGTTAAAAGCCTTGCAGGCAGTAATTTTGGAGATGTCATGGTTGTCGGTGGAGGGATCAGCGGTATTCAAGCCTCTCTTGATCTCGCAACTGCAGGTTTTAAAGTTTACCTGGTGGACAAAGCACCGACTATTGGCGGACACATGGCCCAGCTTGACAAGACCTTTCCCACTAATGACTGCTCCATGTGCATTGAATCTCCAAAGTTTACTGAATGTAACAGGCATCCCAATATAGAGATCATGACCTATACTGAAGTTGACAGTGTGGAAGGGAAAGCTGGAAACTTTAAAGTAACGCTGATTAAAAAGCCCAGGTATATTGATGAGAGCAAATGCACGGGGTGTACTGTCTGTATGGAGTACTGCCCGGTCGTGTACCCTGATCAATTTAATCAGGGAATATCGAAGAACAAAGCCATCCACATTTACTTCGCTCAGGCAACTCCCCTTGTCACTTATATAGATGAAAGCTGCCGTTACCTTAAAGACAAGACATGTACCGTATGTCAGGGGGTCTGTAAGTCTGACGCCATAGATTTCAATCAAAAGGCGGAGAAAGTAGAAGTAAAAGTAGGAGCGATAATTCTGGCCCCGGGCTTTGAACCGTTTGATCCCAAGTTGAGGGAAGACTATGGCTACGGAAAGTTTGAGAACGTGGTAACCAGTCTGGACTACGAACGGCTGTTATGCGCCACCGGGCCATATGAAGGTGAGATCCTGCGCGCTTCCGACAGGAAGCATCCACATAAAATAGCCTGGATTCACTGTGTCGGTTCCAGACAGGTTATTCCGGGCGGCAACAGCTATTGTTCAGGCGTATGCTGCACGTATACCCAAAAGCAGGTGATTTTGACCAAAGACCATGATGCCGAGGCAGAGTGTACGATATTCCATAACGATATCCGTTCCTACGGCAAGGATTTCGAGCGATTCTACCAAAGAGCGGAGAACCTTCCCGGGGTCCGGTTTATCAGAAGCTACGTGTCAATAGGAAAAGAGATCCCGGAAAGCAAGAATGTAACTATAAGATACTCTACTGCCGAGGACGGGGTAAAAGAGGAAGAATTCGATATGGTGGTACTATCCGTTGGATTGAATCCTCCAGCGGATGGGTTGGAACTGGCAAGAAAATTCGGCATTGAGCTCAATAATCACGGATTCTGTAAAACCAATCCGTTTAATCCGATGGAGACTACCCGCCCGGGAATTTATGTCAGCGGAGCCTTCCAGGGCCCCGTAGATATCCCCGAGTCGGTTGTGACCGCCAGCGGTGCCGGTTCCCAATGTGGTGAACTCCTTAACTACCGCCGGGGGGACCTGTCCACGGAAAGGGTGTATCCACCGGAAAGGGATGTCTCGCAAGAGGAGCCCAGGGTGGGTGTCTATGTGTGCCACTGTGGAGCTAATATCGGAAGGATAGTAGATGTTCCTTCCGCAGTTGAATATGCCAAAACATTGCCCAATGTCGTTCACTCTGATGAGAGCCTCTTTATTTGTTCTACTGAGGCCGCAGCGATGTTGGCAAAGGATATCCAGGAAAAAGGGCTCAACCGCGTAGTTGTCGCCGCCTGTACTCCCAGGACTCACGAACCGCTATTCCGGGACACCCTTCGGGAAGCGGGAATTAATCAATATTACTACGACATGGCGAATATTAGAGAACATTGTTCCTGGGTCCACTCCAAAGAAAAAGAAGAGGCCACCCGAAAGGCAAAGGAAATAATCCGGATGGCGGTAGCCCGGGCCTGCCACTTGGAGCCCCTGCAGGAATTTGATCTGTCCGTCGATAAAAGGGCGTTAGTGGTCGGAGGAGGCGTGGCCGGCATGACCAGTGCTCTCTCCATAGCCAACCAGGGATATGAGGTCTACCTGGTGGAAAAGGATACGGACCTGGGGGGAATAGCGCGAAGAATTCATTACACGCTGGAAGGGCTGGATGTCCAAGCTTATTTGCGTGATCTAATCCGCAAGGTTTATCAGCACCCCTTAATCCATGTATATACTGATGCCACCTTCATCGACGCCAGCGGTTATGTGGGGAATTTCGTAACCACGGTGAAGACTGAAGGAAGGGTCATCGAGATAAAACATGGTGCGGCCGTCATCGCTACAGGTGCTGATGTATACACACCCACCGAATACCTGTATGGTGAAGATGACCGGGTCATGACTCACCTGGAGTTGGAGGAGCAGATCGCCAACGGAAACGAAAAGGTAATTAATGCGGAAAGTATAGTGATGATCCAATGCGTGGGCTGCAGAAATGAGGACAGAAATTACTGCAGCCGGGTATGTTGCAGCGAATCTATTAAGAACGCGTTGAAACTAAAAGAGATTAACCCCAAGATGGACATCTACATTCTCTTTAGGGATATCAGAACGTATGGGTTCAAAGAGGATTATTACCGGGAAGCGGCAAGTAAAGAGGTAAGGTTTATCCGCTATGAGCCGGACGATAAACCGCAGGTGGAAGCCGGCGAGTCGGATGAGGGTCGCCCCGTTCTAAAGGTTACCGTGACTGATCCTATTTTAGGCAAGAAGCTTGAACTGGACGCTGATATAGTCGCTTTGGCCGCCGCCGTTATTCCCTCGGCAGACAGAAAGGAATTATCCGGATTATTCAAGGTATCCTTGGGCCCGGATGAATTCTTCCAGGAAGCGCATGTCAAATTAAGACCTGTTGACTTTGGCGCGGAGGGGATTTACCTGTGCGGGATGGCTCACTATCCCAAGTTTATTTCAGAAACGGTCAGCCAGGCTTATGGGGCTGCCGGCCGGGCCTTAACGCTTCTCTCACATGATACGGTCGTGGCCTCCGGCTCTGTTTGTGAGGTGGATGAGAGCAAGTGTGTTTCTTGTGGGGCGTGTATCACGGTATGTGAATACGGCGCCATCGAGTTTTATAATTCACCGCAGGGCAGAAAGGCCAGGGTCAATCCTGTTCTGTGCAAGGGAGACGGTCTCTGCAACACAAAATGTCCAACAGAGGCTATAAGCCTGAAGCACTACACCAATGAAGAGCTCTTCAGCCAAATTGACGCGGCTTTTGCAGACTTGTAGAAGTCCGGTAATAAACAAAGGCGGGATTATTAAATAAGGAGGTGAGAAAAGAATGAGTACAGAACTCAAGTTCAAACCAAAGATCTTAGGCTTTGTGTGTAATTGGTGAGCATACGGCGCTGCTGACTTGGCTGGAGTTTCCAGACAACAATATGCCACCCATATTAAGCTTATTCGCGTGATGTGTTCCGGCAGAGTCGACCTGACACATGTACTCAGAGCCTTCTCAAATGGAGCAGACGGGGTGTTTATCGGAGGTTGTCACCTTAACGAATGCCATTATATTACGGATGGGAATTACGGTGCGTTGGGCATGGTGCTTCTATGTAAAAAAATAATGGAGCACATTGGGGTGAGCCCCGAAAGGTTAAGGTTAGAACATTTATCTGCCGGTGAAGGAATCCGTTTCGCCGAAGTGGTGAATGACTTCAACAAGAAAGTGATGGAGTTAGGACCTCTTGGCAAAGGCGAAGGAATAGATGAAAACGCGTTAAAGTCCAGACTTGAAGTAGTTACAAACCTAGTCCCCTACATTAGGCTGGTGGAAAGGGAGAGACTGAGACTACCCGAAAAATCGGAGGAAGAGTATCGTAGATTTTTCACCAGTGACGAGTTCAACAGGGTGTTTGATGAAACAATTGCGGAGAAATTGGCAATAAGCCAAATTATCTCTATCTTGCGGGAAGGACCCCTTACAACCGGAGAGATCGCTAAGGTATTAGGCCTGACCCCGTCTGAAGTGTCAAGACACCTTAATAGTTCGTCAAGGCAAAGATTCGTCAGGTACGATCAAGGCCTGAAACGCTATGCTCTGGCATAAGGTGAAAAGAGCGGGCGGTGGATTAAAGGGAAAAAGGAGATTAGGACAGAGCTATGGATAAGGATAAAGTCGATCAGGTTGATAGACATGAGTGCGAGTGCGCTTGTCATGGTATCGCCGAGGGATTGATCGATAGAGTCGATCAGATTATTGATAAACATGAGTGCGAGGCCAGTTCGCTGATTCAGGTATTGCTGGAGATTCAGAGCGAAAATCACTGGCTTCCCAAGGAAGCGTTAGAGAGGGTAGCCGAGAGGTTGCAAGTTCCTTTAACCCGGATCCAGCATATAGCTACCTTCTATAAAGCTTTTAGTTTGGTTCCCAAAGGACGCCATGGAATTCACGTTTGTATGGGTACTGCCTGCCACGTGCGGGGTGCGCAGCGTGTCCTCGACGCTGTGCAAGACCTGACTGGTATTAAACCGGGCGAAACGGATCTGGATTTGAAGTTTAGCCTGGAGACGGTTAACTGCCTCGGTTGTTGCGCCTTAGGACCGGTTGTGGAAATTGACGGAAAGACGCACGGTAAGATGGCGCCGGCCATGGTGGCAGACGTGTTAAAAAACTATGATTAGGGTGAAATTATGGCACGTATAAATTCGTCCGCTGAATTGGAAGAATTCAGGAAGGACATATTGTCGGAAAGAGACCCAAATAAACCTTGCATTTCAATATGTGCCGGCGCCGGTTGCATTGCTTCCGGCGCAAGTGAAGTCATAGCCGCCTTTAATGCAGAGATTGAAAAACAAGGCTTAAAGGCTGATGTGAATACAAAAGGAACCGGGTGCCCTGGATTTTGTGAGAGAGGACCCGTTGTGGTTATTTATCCTGAGGAGATATGCTATCTCCAGGTAAAGCCTGAAGACGTTCCCGAGATTGTCTCTCAGACCATAAAGGAGAAGAAGGTTGTCGAGCGCCTGCTCTATGTCGACCCGAACACAGGCGAAAAAGCAACCCGCGAATCCGATATCCCCTTTTATAAGAATCAAGAACGAGTCATAATCGGCAGTAACATCAAAATTGACCCTAAGAGCATTGACGATTATCTGGCGATTGGCGGCTATTCCGCGTTAGACAAAGCTCTTTTCCAGATGACACCCGCGCAGGTATTGGAGGAAGTCAAAAAATCCAACCTGAGAGGAAGGGGAGGCGCCGGCTTTCCCACAGGGAGCAAGTGGGAAGGGTCCCGCAATGCCCCTGACGAAATAAAGTATGTGATAGTCAATGCAGACGAAGGGGACCCCGGGGCATTTATGGACAGAGCTGTACTTGAGGGAAACCCCCACTCAGTCCTTGAAGGGCTAATAATCGGGGCTTATGCCGTCGGCGCTTGTGAGGGCTATATTTACGTCCGTCAGGAATACCCCTTGGCAGTAGAGAATGTGAACCTTGCGATTAAGCAGGCTGAGGAATATGGTTTTCTCGGGAAAAATATTCTTGGCTCAGGCTTTGATTTCAAGGTTAAAGTGCACCAGGGCGCCGGAGCTTTCGTCTGCGGCGAGTCGACCGCCCTGATGACGGCATTGGAAGGCAGGGCGGGAGAGCCCCGGCCGAAGTATATACGTTCCAACATCAAGGGCCTTTGGAACAGACCCAGCGTGTTGAATAATGTTGAGACCTGGGCTAATGTGCCGCTGATCATCAACAAAGGCGCTGACTGGTTTACTCAGTTAGGAACTGAAAGCAGCAAGGGCACGAAGATTTTCTCCCTGGTAGGGAAGATAAACAATACCGGTCTTGTGGAAGTGCCCATGGGCATGACCCTCAGAGATATTATCTACAAGATCGGCGGTGGAATCCCCGGAGGCAAGAAGTTTAAGGCAGTGCAGACCGGTGGACCGTCCGGGGGATGTATCCCTGAGGAACTGTTGGACTTGGAAGTAGGTTTTGACGAACTCACCAGGGCCGGTTCAATGATGGGGTCAGGCGGGATGATTGTAATGGACGAGGATACCTGTATGGTTGATGTCGCCAGGTACTTCCTTGAATTCCTGACTGACGAATCATGCGGCAAATGTGTGCCATGCCGTGAAGGCATCAGGCAGATGCTCCGGATCCTCACTAACATCACTAAGGGAAAAGGAAAAGAGGGCGACATCGAGCTTTTGGAGGAACTGGCTGAGACAGCCAAGGAAGCCGCCCTTTGCGCTTTGGGCAAGAGTGCCCCCAACCCGTTTCTAAGCACGCTGAAATACTTTAGAGATGAGTATGAGGCGCACATCAAGGAGAAGAGGTGCCCGGCTCTTTCCTGCAAGGAACTGATCGCGTTCTATATTGACCCGGAGAAGTGCCGGGGCTGCACGACTTGCTCCAGGAAATGTCCTTCAGAGGCGATTGTGGGTGGTAAGGGCCTGATCCATGTAATCGACCAGGAGAAATGCACAAAGTGCGGGACTTGCTTCGAAGTTTGCCCCCCCCGTTTCCGTGCGGTGAAGAAAATTTCCGGCGAGCCTGTTCCAGATCCTATCCCTGAAGAAGCGAGAACTATAGTCAGGGGGAGCAAAGAAAATGAGTGAAATTATTTTACAGATTGACGGTAAAGAAGTCGCGGCAAGGGAAGGAATGACCGTTTTAGAGGCGGCACGAGAGGCGGGAATATCGATTCCGACACTTTGTCACCACGAGAAATTAGAGCCTTATGGAGCTTGTCGGCTTTGCATAGTAGAATTGGAAAGCCGCGGCTCGACAAGACTGGTTGTCTCCTGCCTTTACCCCGTGGAAAAAAATTTAGTCGTTAGAACCAGGTCTGAGAAGGTTGATAGAATTCGCAAAACGATCTTGGAGCTATTGCTGGCGCATGCTCCGGATGCCTTTGAATTGCAAGATCTGGCTCAAGAGTATGGAGCAGATAGGAACCGTTTTGAAAAAGAACCATCATTTTGCGTTCATTGCGGTTTATGTGTAAGATACTGTGCTGAGGTCAAAAAGAAGTACGCTGTTGGATTTGTCGACAGAGGAACAAGGCGGGAGATAAGCTTCATTCCAGAGATAGCTTCAAAGGAATGCTGGAACTGCAAAGAATGTTTTCCGCTTTGCCCTACAGAGGCACTACAAGCAGCTTTCGTTTTAACTAAAGCGCTCGCGTTTCCACCACCTTCTTCGGCGCCCGCGCAGGCGGAATAGTAAAAGGAGTTTTGTTGAAGCAAGAGAAAGGATGTCGGCTTTGGAGGCAGCATAAAACATCGGGAAAAATCCCGACATTTTATGCTGCCTCCAATACTATATCACCGCGTCCATATCGTCGTTTGAATGAGAGAATACGAAATTTACTTTACACGGCGTTGCAAATCGTGAATGGTTCCAACGATTGAAGTATATGCATTGCTCATGCTAGTCAGGAAAAAAGAGATCCAGGTTGTCAAATCGGGGTTGTTTCGGCCCTCATAATAGTTTGCGGGAAGTTCCATTTGTAAGCTCGTGTAATACTTTTTTAAATCAGATGCGTAGTGCTCTTCTACTAAGTAATATCCATGAAGATCGTAGCCGTCAAGCATAATTATGTAACTTGCCATTGCGCGGGACAGCCTGCCATTGCCGTCATTAAACGGGTGAATTGTTACAAGCTGATAAGCAAAGATTGCTGCTCTGACAGGAACAGGAATCTCCAGCGATTCTTTCGAATGAAGCCAGTTAACCAAAGCGTTCATTAAGCCGGGGATATCTCTATATGAAGGTGGAAAGTATACAGGTGTTCCGGTTTCCCTATCCCAGACGGCGTACAGGACCCCCGGCAGCGAAGGGCCTCGATAGTTGCTTTTGCCGCCTAGCCAAACAGGGTGCTTAACATTAATTATTGCATGCACTTTTTTTATGAATTCCACAGAAACAGGAACTTTTCTACTTTTCGCCCATGAGAGATAGTTTAAAGCATTTTGGTAATGTTTTGCTTTAAATAAATCGCCCTCTATCGCCGTTGAGTAATGTGTCGCTTTTATCTTTGCCTTTTGCCGCAAATTTTCCGATAGCTCAACAGGTAAAACAGTGTTATTCACTATCTCCTTACAGTATTCCAGATGGCTTAAAAGATTAACGATAGTGTCAATATAGTAAAAACGAGGTCTGTAGTGCAATCAACACACCTCTGGTATAATTTTTTGCTGGACTGCGCCGACAACGAAGGTCGTCATCCATAGAAATATGCATCAAGACCCGGGCTGAGCCCGGCCGTGCCGGAAGCGCTTAAATCCAGGCAGGCGGGAATAAGATATAAAAACCAAACCGCCCTTTCAGGCGGTTAGGTTGACTGTGGCAGTACCGGTACGTATCTTTTTAAAAGCCTGAAGGGAGGCACCTCAGACCTGTAATTACCTCTCTTAAAGGCTATGCCTAAATACAGCCACCCCAAAAGCCGACACCGAAGATTAGCAGGATAAAGATCAGGAAGATGATGAATCCCCAGTTACCAAAACCAAAAGCACTTTCAGCCTTAAAGTCAGCCATTGCTGATCCCCCTTTCTTTTTTACATATTATGCTTGCAAGACTTTATTGGTTACAACTGATTATTCACCGGGGTATTTTATTTATGCTGCTCCGTCTTAAACCTTCTCAGCCGCAGAGTGTTTGTTACCACCGGCACTGAGCTGAAGGCCATAGCCGACCCGGATATTATCACTACTTGCAGTATTTCTGCATAGCCTCATTAAACAAACGGATGTGGTGGTATTCATCCTGGATGATCCTTTCCAAAAGCTCTTTGATGAATGGATCGCCAATCCGCTGTTGATGATCGCGGTAGGCTGCGATGGCAGCCCATTCAGACGCGATGTCGGCCGCCAACTTGTCGCACACGCTGTAGCCGTAGTAGACATAAGCGGCATTCCAGTATATTTCTTGGTTGTTCCGGAGCACACGGTAGCGCGGGTCCACACCTAAAAGCTTGATTGTTTCCGCCAACAGTTCCATATGGTGCATTTCTACCAAGGAAACGCACTCTTCCAGATCAGCCACCTCTTCGTTTATCCCTTTTAGTGTGAAGTGATGGTGCAGGTACTGGTTTATCGCCGTAAATTCACTGACGACACCGGTATAATCTTCAAGTAATAATTCGGCATACTGACGGTTAGGCGCCGTCACACGCACGGAAGGGTAAGGGGCGGGGTAGGCGCACCTAAACATTTGCGGCGGGTGATTTTGTCCTTGCATACATATCCCTCCAACGTAATTTTTTTATTATTTGTAACTATTCAGGAATCAGGAGACAGAATGAGAGAATGGTTTATCGTCTCGAAATATTCTGAATTCTGACTCCTGAATTCTGAATACCTTAGTAACTAATTATTAGGGCAACATACTTATTAGGGCAAAACATTCAAAAGTAGTTAATTAGATTAAAAAACTGTCTCAGCTTTTACGCTACCCTTGCGGTCAAGGAGATGAGTCGCGCAGGATATGCAGGGGTCGAATGAACGGATGGTCCGGCCGAGGATTGTAAAAAGCATGTCCTGGTTTGGTATTCCGGTTCCCACCAGCGCGCTTTCCAACGGCCCGCGGCCGCCATGCCCGTCTTTAGGTGAAAAATTCCATACCGTTGGGGTAATAATGTTGTATCTCACCACTTTTTCATCTTCAATAAGCGCGGCATGGAGGAGTGCGCCACGCATCGCGTCCGTGACGGCTGTCACTTCTTTTTTTACCGGAGTGCTTTTTTGGTAGATGGGGGGAGGGCCGGGCTTCAGGTTTTTCAGCCACTCCCGCGCCAATTCTGTAAGCAGAAGGGTTTCCATGGTGCGGGCGTAGATTCTGTCCATCGTTGCGGTGCCGCCTTTATAAAACCCGTTGATAATCATCCGGGCCAGCGGCCCCACTTGAAAATAGCGTCCCGCGTACCGCACTGATTTTACCCAGGTATAGGCGCCCAGCTTAAGAGGGTCCGGCTTTATTTCTACAGCGCCGGTTTTATCAAACCAGGAACTGGTTATGTCCTCGCTGATCAGTTCCAACCGTGGAGGGTATAACTGACTGTCAACAAGTACACCGCTTCTCCATAAAAACTTTTCGTTTTTAGCGCCGAATCTGAACAAGCCAAAAGACAAGAATTGCCTGGGAGTTATTCCTATTCTAAAATAATCGCTGTAAACCCGCGCTATCATTTCGGTGTCGGGAACCATCCTGCCTTTAACAAATTCGCTGATATTACCAATCAGGGCCAGAGCCTGTTCTACTTTATCCGCTGTAGGCGCTGCCGCGACGCCGCCGTGGACAAAGCTGTGCTGGTGGGGAGCTTTGCCGCCGAATAAGGCAAGGATTTGGTGGCTTTCCTGAGCCGCCTTGACCGCTTCAAAGTAATGCCCCGCCAGGCGCCGGTTGTCTTCGGGATTCAGGCGGGCGTCAATGAGGTTTTGCCCGTGGAAGGGAGGATGTTCCGGCATTTTTACAAAGTCAGGCAGGCTGAAAAAATAAAAGTGCCGGATGTGGTTTTGTAAAAAATCTGCCGCGAACATTATATTTCGCAAATATTGGGCGTTTTCAGCCAGCTCATTATCATACAGCTCATCCAGCAGGTAGCTTGCCGCGGCTCCGTGAGCCATGGAACATATACCACAGATCCGTTGAGTCATGTATACCGCGTCAGTGACGTGCCGGTCACGCATGATCCACTCGAAACCCCTGAACATTGTGCCGCCGGCGTTTGCTTCTGTCACCCGCCCGTTTTCAACCGTAACGTCGACGGACAAAAGACCGCTCAAGCGGGTGACGGGACTGAACATGATCCGCTGTTTACCCATAGTAGTTTAATCTCCTCTCTGGCCCGAAACGTTTTTGCCGCCACCCTGATCTTGACTTTTTTCAGGCATTGGAGTAAAAAACGGCGAGGAACCGTCCGGGAAGTCCTCATTAGTGCAGCCGATGCAGGGAGTGTTGGCCTTGACCGGCCAGCTAACATGATTTATCCACTGCCTGTACGGGCAGTCGGCGCCCGTGCGGGGACCCATACACCCGAGTGAAAACATGCACTCGATGTCGCCAAGCTTCATGGCAAAATCTTTATTGTCAAAGTAAGAGCGCCGCTGGCAGTGCCTGTGTACCGTAAAACCGTAGAACAGGGTAGGGCGGCCTGACCTGTCAAGATCCGGCCTGCCATACATTAAAAGGTGGGCCAGGGTTCCTACGAACCAATCGGGGTTGACCGGGCAGCCACTGACGTTGATCACTTCCCTCTCCAGCACGTCGCGTACGCCGGCGCTGCCGGTAAGATTGGGCCGGGCCGCGCTAGGCCCGCCGAAGCTGGCACAGGTGCCGACAGCAACAACGTATTCGGCCAGTCCGCCCAGCCGGGTTACCGCTTCAAGGGCGGTAATGAAACGTGTTTCGGTGCGGGCGATGATGTTATACACTCCGTTATCCTTGACAGGAACGGCTCCCTCAACTACCAAGGTAAATTTACCTTTATAGATTCCTGGGATCTGTTCCAGAATATTAAGAGCGTTTCTGCCTTGGGCGGCCATGAAGGTGTTGCTGTAAAGCAGATCAATCATTTCCGTAAAAACCCGATCCAGGTAAGGATAGGTTGTATTCATGAAAGCTATGTTGTTGTCGCCGCTGTCGTTGGTCTCGAGCCAGATTACCGGCAGCTTCTTTTTATTATGTAAGGCCAGATGTTCTTTTACCGCGGGCAAGAGTACACCGGAGAGGGCGTGGTTGCTGCCGGACGACAAATCGCGGCATATTCTTGAGAACTCCTCTTTTTGCACGGTACAACTCCTATCAAAATTAATTACAATAAGCTGCACTATATTTTATGCGAGCACGTTAAAAAAACCTCATAAATATCATCTGAATCATCTGAGTGGCTAAATAAAAGGAAACCTTTTCATAATGGAACCATTGGGCTATAACCTTCATAAGATTCATAAAGCGTAAGAATAAGCGGAGGGTAACGGGATGAGTTTTGATCAAAAAGATTGGCTAAAGTACGCCCTTGACCTTTATGAAAAAGCTAGGGACACGGGCCTTATTAACAATTGGGGCCAAGAGGACCTTAATTCATTGAAAGAGATGGCGGATAAATTTAATAACTTCGCCGGCATGGGCACTGTACAACCCGGTAAAGGAGAACAAATTCAAAAAGATGCTGTTTTTAAGGAGGTAGAAGCAGAAGGTGGGAGCTTCTGGCAGCAGGAGTCCGGCCCGCCGCATAGCGGCGTTTTCACTCCGGGCACAAAAAAAAACAGCTTTGCTCCACCTATTTCCATCTATGAAACAGTTAAGGAAGTAAACGTTCATGCTATTCTTCCCGGCATCGCTTCCAGGGACGATTTAAACATACTCTTATCCCAGGAAGCGATGGAACTGTCCGGCACCAGGACCGCTGTCGGATTTTTAGGGGACAAAAAAATAAATGAGAATTTTTATAGAATGGTGCGCCTCCCGGCGCCGGTAGAACCCTCGGGAGCCGTTGCCAGTTACCGGAACGGTTTCCTATATATTAGTATTCCCAAAAAGAATAACCCTTCTCCTATAAAAATTACGGTTAAGTTTGAGTAACCTTGGAATACATGCCCGGTATTCCGTAACCAGGGCCGGGGTCAGCCATTGGAGGCCTACAGTAAGCGGCCAGTATGTCGTCCCAGAACATTGCTTCCCGCAGTTCCTCCTTCGACAGGTCCAATATCATTTTATGGACGTACAGTTTTGGAGCACGTACGGCCAGGTGGCAGAGCAGGCAGGACTGACGTACCTCGATGTCCCTGATACTTTTTACTACTTCAAGCCAGGCGGTGCTATGTGTGGATGTCTTCTTGGCGGAGCCGGTCCGGCCAAACGTAATTGTACCAGTGAGGGGCGGGAAGTGATGGCGGAGCATTTTCATTTTTTCTAACACGGCTTTATTATGCTCCGACATGTGCGCGATTGTTTTTGTCAAGGGATGAACCGGCGGGTCATGTACCAGCTCATAGTATAGGAGCGCTTGCATTTCTTCGTCCCTTATGACCATCTCAAGGATCGTACGAGGGTCGTGTAATATATTACCGTCTATCATGACATCTATCATGCATCTTGCAGTAATGTCCATTTATTTGCCTCCTTGTTCACTAAGATTGCTCTCCTCCAAATAGGGTGGTTTTTTATATTCAAAGAAAAAAGAGCTTGATAAAAAGCTCCATGCTATCCCTGGTTTATGATAATATTGTTTTTGCGGTATCGCCGTCGATTATATCAGTGATGATTCCGTTTGATGAGACACTAGGCTGGTTGGTATAGCCGAAGAAAAAGTTACCGTCCCCAACGCAAAAAGAATTGGCGTCTGCTTCCTGGTGAATGTTGCTCTTAGCGCAGTTGACCGCTATTTCGCCGTGGTTATAAATGCCGCCCGATTGAATGTCAATGGTAAGGCCACCGATCATAATAGCCAAGAAAACCACCTCAATCTGTTTTATAGCCAACTTTCCAGAAAAAATAATCCAAATTGCTCTTATTGATAATATCGGTACGTATCTTTCTAAATTCTAAATCCGGGATATTGGAAAATGAATATTGAAAATTCTTACTCCCCTGGTTGAAAGAATTAATGTCAGCCTCATTATGCAAGTTGTTTTTGTTGCTGACTAAAAATACTTTACCAAAATTAAATTTCCCGCCCGTTTGAATAGCAACCCTTACCGGCCCTATAACTAGAGACATTGTTAAACTACCTCGCTTAAAGGATCTTATCAAGAACATTCGTATCTATTATGTCGGTGGAAATTCCGCTAATTAGTATGGAAGGGTAATTTGAAAAAGAAGCCTGGTTGTTACAGTTACCCTGGTTATATGAACTGCATCTGCCTTCAAGGTGCATATTCATTTTGTCAGACGAAAAAAACACGGTGCCGAAATTAAATTTTCCTCCGGTTTGGTTATTTACTTTAAAGGGTCCTATAATACAGGGCATAACCATCACTCCGGTTTGATTAAAAGTATTTTTCGGTTATAACTCACAAATTTTTCTCCTACAGCTTATGCGGCTTAAAATAAAATAACTACAGCCAATTAGTGAGTGCTTCACTCTTTACCCGTGCTCTGTTGTTCTTTTGGGGCGATTGAAGTTGTGCCGTCCCCGGAACAAAAAGAGTTGCTTCCCGCTGATAATTCGATTTTGTTGGAAGGCAGGCTGAAAATAATGTCTCCGATATTTACAACCGCGCCGGAATGAATACAATTTATTTTAAAACTGCCGATTAATATTTGTGCCACTAATGATCACCTTAGCCCAAAACTGTACCTCATCTGTCCCAGGTACTGTTCCGCCAGCCTTTTGGGCCGGCATCCGTAATATTCCTTCAGGGCATGTAACTGAAAGTGTCCGGTTTTTATTGAACGGATTTATTTAACAGGGAAGTTGTATCTTTTTCTTAATAATATATTGTTAATAGTTTAAATAGGTGCTGCCGGATATACTCCCCTTTATTTATAAGACAATTTGACCTTTGGTTTTTCGAGCTCTGACTGTTCTAAAGGTTTTTCCTCCTTATTGAACACGGTTTTTGGTTCGGTATTGGGATATATGGTGCCGACATTCATTGTTCCCGAAAGATTCTCAGTGGTAATAGAATCAATTTTATAATTAGTTTCAAATTTTTCACAGATTATTTTATCGATAGTAATTTTTTCAATTTTTACAACCTGCGTGTCTTTTATTTGTAATTTAATTTGTTCAATCTCTTTTTCTAATTTTTGTATCTTGAATAAAATTCCATCAGATCTAGAATTTCGGGAGATGATTTTTTTTAATTTTGAATATAAAAATTGCATCATGTTTCCATATCCTAACCTGAGAATTTGCCTGTCAACAAGGAGACGCGTTAATAATACCAGCAAATCCGATTTCCAATATGTTCATGACCGATGCAATATTTATAGATGTTTATTCATTTAAAATAGAATGAAAGACTGTATGGTTAAAAAAGTATAAAAAAAACGTTTCGGGCGGCTTCACAATTACTCAGGGTAATATTGCTTTTCATCTTTCTAATAACGTGCTTGCCTGACAGCTTTAACCAAACACAGGGGGCAAATGGGGACGCTATGACTAAAAGCCCAAGAGTTTTATCAACACTTGGGCTTTCTTATCCAATCATACTCTGACGCCATACAAATACGGCATCGATATTGGGTATGTTATAAAAACATTATTAATTGGGTTTTTTGGCTCTTATGAACGCGCTGACAATTGAATCTTTGAGTTGCTCCTTCTCGGCTTCGGATAAGCTTGACAGTAAAATTTGCATTTTTTCATCTGTAAGGTCGTATTTACGGGTGATCTCTATCTCAATATTTTCAAAACCGGCCTTGGTTAGCTTATCTTGGTATTCCCAGTCTAATAACGCTCCAGCCACACATCCGGCCCAGGCCAGCATATCACGTTGCACCTTCTCAGGGAGATGCTTCCGCAAGACAATATCGGACACGGCAAATCTTCCGCCCGGTTTTAAAACCCTGAAAGCTTCACTCAGGACCTTGTCTTTGTCGCCGGAAAGGTTAATAACGCAGTTAGAAATAATTACATCCACCGTGTTATCCGGTAAAGGGATCTCCTCGATATGCCCCTTCAGGAATTCAGCATTGGTTATACCTGATTTTATCTGGTTGGAGCGCGCCGCCGCGAGCATTTCGTCGGTCATATCCAGCCCGTAAGCTTTTCCTGTGGGCCCGACTCTTTTGGCGGAGAGCAACACGTCTAATCCGGCGCCGCTTCCCAGATCAAGGACAACCTCACCGGGATTTAATTGCGCCAGAGCTGTTGGATTCCCACAGCCAAAGGAGGTGGCGATCAGGTCGGGGTCCAACCCTTCAATATCGTTAATCGAATAGAGTCCTTGAGTTATTAGCTCAGTCGCATAATTCAAGGTGTCACAGCAGCAGCCGCCAATCTCCGTGCTGTCGCCCCCGCAGCAACCTCCGGTCTTACTGGTAATCGCTTCGGAGTATTTTTGCTTAACGACCTCACGAATGGCCTCCATAAAATATACCTCCTCATATCAATTTTTTTTGATGTAAAAGCTAAAAATATATTATAGCTTAAAATCCGCCTCTAATTGACTTATATACTCTTTTAACGTTTGAGTATTTGGGAAATAATACTTCCATTTACCGCATGGTTTTTCAGTAACAAGTCCCGCTTGGATTAACCCCTTCATGTGATAGGAAACTCTTGACTGGATCATATTTAACTCAGCCATGATCTCACAATTGCATACTCCTTCAGAAGTGAAAGAACAGCATGGTGGTGTCTCACGGTTGTATTGGTTCACCAGCATCAGCATTATCTTGTAACGTATCGGTTCACTTAATGCTTTGGAGATTTTAACCGGATCTATCATGGGGTTATCATATCAAATGTTTTTGATGTATGCAAGCTGCTTATCATATTTAAATTTTCATAACTTCATTGAGGCTGCCTGTGCGGTAGCCCTGGAGGTCAAGGGTAACATAAGTGTAGCCCAGATCCTTGATGCCGGCTACCAGCCGTCCGCGCCGGCCGGAATCCAGCAGGATGGAGAATTCTTCAGGCGGCGCCTCTATCCGGGCTATCGTACCGTGATGGCGGAGCCGGCATTGAGTAAGGCCAAGGGAGCGCAGCAGCTTTTCTCCCGCGGCCACACGGGCCAGATCTTCCGCGGTGATGGGGGTTCCGTAAGGAAAGCGCGAGGACAGGCAGGCGTTGGAAGGCTGGTTCCAGTTGGGCAGGCTCAAAGACTTGGCCAATTGACGGATCTCGTCTTTAGTGAAGCCACATTCCTTTAAAGGACTGCGTATTCCCAGCTCAATTAGCGCCTTCTTCCCCGGCCGGTAGTCACCCTGGTCGGACTGGTTGGAACCGTCCGCCACTACTTTCAAACCTTTATCGTCCGCTATTTGCCGGAGAAGCCGGAAGCGATTGCTTTGACAGTAGTAGCACCGGCCGGGAGGATTGGCTGCGAACTCTGGAATAGATAAATCAGAAACAGGAACAACTTCATGGGTTACCCCGCAAATCCGGGCTATCCGGGATGCAAGCTCTATTTCTTCCAGGGTTGAAGTTTCAGAACGCGTGGTTGCGGCCATTACCCGGGACGGGCCTAAACAATCTGCCGCCAATTTAAGCAGCACGGAACTGTCCACACCGCCGGATAAAGCTACCAGCACGCTCTCAAAACTGGAAAGCAAAGTTTTAATAGAATCGATTTTAGCGACTAATAGCATAGTTCTTCTCCCCCTGTGGCATTGCGTGGTTCTAGTTGTTATCTTAGCTGAAATAGCAGGTCAGTGCAATTTTTACGAAGAAAAAGTATAGTATAATTATTGACAATCACATTTAGGAGGGGTAGAATTTTTAAATTAATAGTAATTTTATAGGATTAGTAACTTAATTAATAGGATGCCTATTTGATCGTAACAACCAAGAAGGGGGAAATAATATGTCCGGGATAGCCGACAACCTGACAGATCTGATCGGGAACACTCCATTATTGCGGTTGCAGCGAATATCACAGGGAGCCGTCGCCGACCTGGTCGTGAAACTGGAGTCCTTCAATCCGGGCGGCAGTGTCAAGGACCGCATCGGTTTTAATATGATTCGCCGGGCGGAGGAACAAGGTTTGTTGAAACCCGGCTCGGTAATTATCGAGCCCACCAGCGGCAATACCGGAATTGCTTTGGCTTTTGTCGCGGCTTCTCGTGGTTACCGGCTGATCCTGACCATGCCCGATACAATGAGTATTGAGCGAAGAAGCCTACTGAGGGCCTATGGCGCCGAACTGGTACTTACGCCCGGTGCGCTGGGGATGAACGGGGCGGTGCGTAAGGCTGAAGAACTGGCGAGGGAAACCCCAAATTCCTTTATTCCACAGCAGTTTGAAAACCCGGCCAACCCGGAAATCCACCGTTTGACCACAGCTGAGGAGATCTGGAAAGATACTGACGGTAAGGTAGACATCGTTGTTGGCGGTGTGGGTACCGGCGGCACTATTACCGGCATCGCTCAAGCGCTTAAGCCACGGAAGCCCGAGTTGAAAATGGTGGCGGTGGAACCGGCCGATTCGCCTGTTTTATCAGGAGGGAAACCGGGACCGCATATGATTCAGGGACTTGGAGCAGGCTTCATTCCTGGAGTGCTGGAACTGTCACTGGTTGATGAAATTATCAAGGTGAGAAACCAGGATGCTTTTGACACCGGGCGACGGCTGGCCCGCGAGGAGGGGATCCTGGCTGGCATATCATCCGGGGCGGCGGCTTATGCGGCTCTGGAGTTGGCGCGGCGGCAGGAAAACCAGGGCAAGCTGATCGTGGCCATCCTGCCTGATACTGGGGAGAGATACCTGAGCACGCCGTTATTCCAGGAAGAACAGTAGGAGCCTCAGTAAAACTGGTACATAAGTGACCTTTGGGCATACAAAAGCGGAGCTCAAACAATTATAAGGCCGAACATGAGCCGCGTTATATGCCCCAAAGGTCCCCGAAGACGACAAAAGGGGAAAGGTTGCCATGACAAAAAAGATAAGGGGTTTTGAAACCCTGGCCGTTCACGCCGGGCAGCAGGCAGACCCGGTCACCGGGGCGCGGGCCGTGCCTATCTACCAAACAACTTCATATGTGTTTAAGGACACCGATCATGCGGCGCGCCTGTTTGCTTTGCAGGAGGCCGGGAATATCTATACCCGGATGATGAACCCCACCACTGACGTGCTGGAGCAACGAGTGGCCGCCCTGGAGAACGGGCTGGCCGCCCTGGCCACCGCTTCGGGACAGGCGGCTGAGTTTCTGGCTGTCGCCAACCTGGCTGGAGCCGGGGACGAAATAATATCCGCCAGCAGCCTGTATGGGGGTACTTACAACCTGTTCAACGCCACGCTGCGGCGCCTGGGGATTGAAGTCAAGTTCGTGGATCCCGCCGACCCGGAAAACTTCCGGCAGGCTATAACTTCCGGAACCAGGGCGCTTTTCGCCGAGTCGAGCGGCAACCCCAAGCTGGATGTAGTCGATTTTCACGCGGTGGCTGATATTGCCCACGCAGCCGGCGTCCCGTTTATCGTGGACAACACGGTGCCGACCCCTTACCTTTGCCGGCCGCTGGAACACGGAGCAGATATTGTAATTCACTCCGCCACCAAGTTCATAGGAGGGCATGGTACCTCCATCGGGGGTATCATTGTTGATGGAGGAAAATTTGACTGGTCCAATGGCAAATTTCCTCAGTTCACTGAGCCAGACCCGACCTATCATGGTGTAGTCTACAGCGAGGCATTCGGCCCTGCCGCATTTATTGCCAAAGCCCGGGTACAGCTGCTGCGCGACCTGGGGCCGTGCCTGAGCCCGTTTAACGCTTTTTTGCTGCTTCAAGGAGTGGAGACGCTGCCGCTGCGGATGGAGCGGCACTGTAGTAATGCTTTAAATGTGGCGGAGTTTTTGGAACAGCATCCGAAAGTCGCCTGGGTGAATTATCCCGGCCTGCCCGGCCACCCGTCCCATGAACTGGCCCGGCGGTATTACCGCAATGGTTTTGGCGCCCTCTTGACCTTCGGGATAAAGGGAGGACGGGAGCGGGCCCGGCATTTCATCGAAGCCCTGGAAATCTTTTCTCTCCTGGCTAACATTGGTGATGCCAAGTCCTTAGTGATTCACCCGGCTTCAACCACCCACCAGCAGCTGACTGCGGAAGAACAGCTTGCCACCGGGGTGACCGAAGACCTGATCCGCCTTTCTGTAGGCCTGGAGTCTATCGACGATTTGTTGGAGGATCTGGGGCAGGCATTAGACAAAGCTTGATAACTTAGTACTACTCAGGAGTCAGGAGTCAAAATGGGAGAATGGTTTATCGTCTCGAAATATTCTGACTCCTGACTCCTGAATACTTAAAAGTAATATAACTTAAAAGACCAAATTACTGTTGCTAAACAAAAGGTTAGGGGATGATCGCATGTATAGCGAGAAGGTTATGGATCATTTCAGCAATCCCAGAAATGTTGGGGAAGTACCTGACGCCTGTGGTATAGGTGAAGTAGGCAATCCCGTCTGCGGCGATATTATGAAGATTTCCATAAAGGTTGAAGATAACATTATTACTGATATTAAGTTTAAGACTTTTGGTTGCGGGGCGGCTATCGCAACCAGCAGTATGGTTACGGAAATGGCGAAAGGGAAAACAATAGAAGAAGCCTTAAAAATTACTAAAAAGGCCGTGGCTGATATGCTGGACGGGCTTCCCCCGCTAAAGATGCATTGTTCCAACCTGGCGGCGGACGCCTTGCACAAAGCCATTGAGGACTACAAGAACAGCCACAGCAAATAGTTAGCCATTCCCTATGAGTTATTAAGGTAGAGAGGGTGTTTAGTTTGAAATTCACCACGCGGGCACGGTACGGTTTGCGGGCCATGGTAGATCTGGCACAAAACTATGCTCCTCACGAACCGGTTCCTCTCGTCCGGGTAGCGGAAAGGCAGGGAATTCCCGAGGGGTACCTTGAACAGTTGATGACTTTTTTGCGTAAAGGAGGGTTGGTCCGGAGTGTGCGGGGAGCCCAGGGAGGCTACCTGCTGGTCCGGGAGCCCGCCCGGATTACTGCCGGTGAGATCGTCAGGTGTCTGGAAGGGCCGATAAACCCCTCGTTTCGCATGCAGACTGAAGAAATAGCTAAAAGGTTGCTTGAGAATGTAAAATTACCGGCCTTGGCGGTAAGCCTCGGCGCTGTTGAGAGTATTATCTCCTATCCCGTGACCATGTCTCACGCGGGGATGCATCCCGACCACAGGGCGCGTACGGGGGTGACCGGCGACCTGATCAGACTGTCGGTTGGACTGGAAGATCCCGGTGACTTGATTGAAGATTTAGCGACTGCAATATCTATAGAGAGGAGATGTTTATAAATGTCCGAGTTTGAGTTGGACGGCCTGGAAGTGGAAATTGACGAGGACGGTTTTATCATCGATCCGGAATGCTGGAATGAAGATGTAGCCAAGGCTTTTGCCGCGGCCGAAGGTATCGAAGAGCTTATTGATGAGCACTGGCGAGTAATCAATTACCTGCGTGATCATTATCAACAATTTCAAGTTGCTCCGATGATCTCGAAGCTGTGCAAAGAGACCGGCTGCAGTTTGAAGCGCATTTATGAATTGTTTCCCGCCGGTCCGGCGCAGGGCGCCTGCAAAGTTGCAGGTCTTCCGAAACCGAGGGGTTGTGTGTGAATGTTGTTAAAGCAGGAAGATAATTTGCTAGATTATATTTTCAGCAAGATTGAGTATGAACAGTAGCTCAGTAAAGAAGATTTGGTTTTTCTTCTTGCTCTGGAAAATGAGGAGGATCTGGCCGGGCTTTACAGCGTGGCGGACAGGGTAAGGCAAAAGTATGTAGGTGAGGAAATTCACCTGCAGGGTCTGCGAATGTCGTCATGCCCAATGTTACTCCCATGAAATACCGGGTTCTCTATGAACTGTATCCGTCAAAAGTCTGTGTTCAGGAGGAAGCCGCACAATGCCGCGACTGTATGGGTGGGCGCATATTATCATTGGGTCGTCCTATTAGTCAGGATTATGGTCACTCTTTTCGCAAGATGGCTCAGAGATCAAAGGAACACCTGATTTTCACGAAGTACTGACGAAGAGCCTGATATGTATTTCGAACATATCAGGGGGCTTCAGAGTTAACATATGGAGGAACCCGATAATATTATGTTCAAAATATTATTTTACTGTTTGAATGTGAGGTGAAGGGAAATAACACCAAATCTGCTCAAAAGTAAACAAATACGTGATGTCCCGGTTTGTCAGGTCAATTACATTGATGAAGAGATAGTAAACCGGCTAAAGCCCCAGGTGGATCGAATTGAAGGCGTTGCAACCACTTTCAAGGCTCTGGCTGATGATAACCGGGTTAAGGTTATTTTTGCTCTCAGTAAAGCCGAACTTTGCGTATGTGATGTGGCGGCCCTGATCAACAGCAGTAAGGCGACCGCCTCGTACCATCTCCGGTTGCTGCACCACCTGGGGATCGCCAAGTACCGGAAGGACGGTAAGATGGTCTACTACCGGTTGGCGAACAATCATATTGGGAACATGATGCGGGAATTTTTGAATTACATGGAAGAGATGCAAACTGATCATATTTTTGGAGAGTGATGTGGGATGGCCCAGGGTGATAGTCTGGGCATTCCCGGAAAGACCTCAGTTTTCCGGGTGGAAGGGATTACCTGAATGGATTGCGCCGCCAAGTTTGAAAAAAACGTTGCGGCTCTCCCTGGTGTAACCAGGGCCATTTTAAATACAATGGCCGGCAAGCTGACTGTCGAAGGCTTGGCCGACCTGGAAGCGATCCGGCGGGAAGGCGGGAAGGAAAACTATACCATCGTTCCGGCCGGGGAAGAGCTGGTGAAGCCGGCAAAGCCGAAGGTTAACCGGGAATTGGCACGGACGGTGGTTTCCGTCACCGCGTTACTGGCCGCCTTCATCGCAGAGCAGACCGGTGTAGTGGCTGCCCCCTTTATCTCGCTATACGTGCTGGCCATACTGGCCGGCGGGTGGGGTAATATACGCAAGGCCATGTATTCTTTGCCGCGTCTGGACTTTAACATGAGCGTACTGATGACTGCCGCCATCATGGGAGCCATGGCTATCGGTGAGTGGAGGGAAGGCGCCGTCGTGGCCTTCCTGTACTCTGTTTCCGAGATGCTGGAGTCCTGGACCATGGAGCGGGTGCGCCGGTCAATCGGGGAACTCATGGATATCGCCCCCAAAATGGCCTGGCTCCGCCGTCCGGCGGGAGAAGTGGAGGTCCCGGTGGAGGATATCCAGGTGGGCGACGTAATGATCATCCGCCCGGGCGGGAAAATCGCCATGGACGGACGTATCATCAAGGGTGAGTCCGCCATCAACGAGTCGGCTGTCACGGGTGAGTCCGTGCCGGTGGAAAAAGGGCCCGGGGCTGAAGTTTATGCCGGTACCCTCAATACCCACGGCTCCATGGAGGTTGAAGTCACCAAGTTGGTTCAGGATACCACTATCGCTAAAATAATTCACCTGGTAGAGGAGGCGCAAGCCAAACGGGCGCCTTCCCAGGCGTTCGTGGACCGCTTCGCCGCCGTTTACACCCCGATCGTGCTGGTCCTGGCTATTTGTGTTGTCCTGGCGCCGCCCCTGCTTCTCGGCTATGCGTGGGAGCCGTGGATTTACCGGGGCCTGGCTTTAATGGTGGTAGCATGCCCCTGTGCCCTTGTGGTGTCTACCCCGGTAGCCATCGTCAGCGCTATCGGCAACGCCGCCCGGAAAGGGGTTCTGATCAAGGGCGGGATATATCTGGAGCAGGCCGGCGCGCTCTCGGCGGTTGCCTTCGATAAGACCGGCACTCTCACGAAAGGTAAACCCGCTGTTACCGACATCATTCCCCTGGGTCCTCAGTCTGAACGGGAACTGCTCCAGATTGCCGCCAACCTGGAGGCCCGCTCCGAGCACCCGCTGGCGGCAGCTGTTGTCAAGGCGGCGGAAGCCCGCGGGCTCCAGGCGGAGCCTGCCGGGGAATTCAATGCCCTCGCAGGCCGCGGGGCGCGGGGGGTTGTGGACGGGCAGACCGTCTACATCGGCAACCTCCGCCTGTTTGACGGGTTGGGTATAGCTACCGACACCATTACCAAACAGATCCGCCGCCTTCAAGAGGAAGGCAAGACGGCCATGGTCATGTACACAGAGCATGGCTTCCTGGGGATCATCGCCGTCGCTGATGAAGTCCGGGAGACCGGCGCGGCTACCATAGCTGCTTTAAAGCGGGCCGGCATCCGTCGCACCATCATGCTGACTGGGGATAACGTGGCGACAGCCCGGGCCATAGCCGCCCGGGTTGGGGTAGATGAATTCCATGCTGAATTATTGCCTCAAGATAAGGTTAAAGCCGTCCAGACTCTATTGCAACGTCACGGGAATGTCGCTATGGTCGGTGACGGCGTCAACGACGCGCCGGCTCTGGCCGCGTCGACGGTCGGCATCGCCATGGGCGGGGCGGGCACGGACACGGCGCTGGAGACGGCGGGTATCGCACTGATGGCCGACGACCTGACCAAGCTACCCTTCACTATTCGCCTAAGCCGGGCGGCACTGGGGATAATCCGGCAGAACATCGGCTTTGCCCTGGCGATCAAGGCTATTGCCGTCGCTGCCGTGTTCCCGGGCTGGCTGACCCTCTGGCTGGCTATCCTGGGAGATATGGGAGCGACGCTGCTGGTAACATTAAACGGTATCCGGCTGTTGCGTATCGACCCGGAAAAATATTAGAAGAAAAGAGTTGACTAATGATTCTTTACGATAGGATTGTATGTTATGATTAGATAATATGATGATACATAGGTGATAAAACCCAAGGAGACGGCGATGGATAGTTTTTTTAGTGCGATTATATTAGGAATAGTCGAAGGGATAACGGAATTTTTACCTATTTCTTCAACCGGCCATTTGATTTTGGTTAATAAATTAGTCGGTTTTACAGGCAATTTTGCTAATATGTTTGACGTGGTAATACAATTGGGGGCTATCCTGTCGGTGGTGGTATATTTTTGGCGCAGACTCTTCCCTTTCGGCCGCAATAGAACAATTACAGAGAGAAGAGAGGTCTGGGGTCTGTGGCAAAAGACTATTATAGGCGTTACGCCTGCCTTGCTGATCGGGGGCACCCTGGGAAAACATGTGGAGGAACTGCTTTTTAACCCTTTAACCGTGGCGCTGGCTCTGGTGATAGGCGGAGTTGTTTTGATTATTATTGAGAGACGTAATAGAATAAGTGCTATTAATTCCATTGCGTCTTTGGACTATAAAACAGCGTTCATGATTGGCCTGATTCAGTGCCTGGCCATGATTCCCGGTACATCGAGGTCCGCGGCGACCATTATCGGAGCGATGCTGTTGGGAGCATCAAGAAGTGTTGCCGCGGAGTTTTCCTTCTTTTTGGCGATTCCGACCATGATGGCTGCTTCCACCTATTCTTTACTAAATGCTGGTACAATTCTGAGTTATACCGAATGGCAGGTCCTTGCCACCGGATTTGTCGTTTCCTTTTTAGTCGCGTGGGCGGTAATCGCAGCCTTTATGAAATATATCCAGAGGAGAAATTTCATACCGTTCGGGTATTACCGGATAATTATCGGCATTGCCGTACTATTTTTCAGCGTGATGAAATAGTGAGAATAATTTTTAATCTGATGGTTGACTTTACCTGAAGTAGGTAATAAAATGATATTGAGAATTATTCTCGCTATTTTTTGGCCACTGAACGATAATAGTTATCATTATCATAATATCCAAAAGCATATTAATTAATCAACGGATTCCTGATAAAGGGGGCGATTGGGAATATGACAATGGATCGGGTGAGAAGGGGGCAGTCTTTTAAAATTTCTTCCATACCCAACGAGTTGGTACGCGTCCAGGCCATCCGCTTCGGTATCGCCGAGGGAGAGGTGGTAAGTTGTGAAGAAGTGGTGCCCGCCGGCCCCGTCGTAATCCGTAAGAATAAGCAGCAGATAGCCCTGGGATGGAGGCTGGCCAGGCAGATCGATATTGTCATGGTGTAAACTGAAAAGGAGTGATGAACTGATGGCACATTGTCACGGCCCTGTCGGCCTGAAAAACATACCCGAAGGGGCGAAGAAAATCGTATTGGCCGGAAACCCCAATACTGGGAAGTCGGTATTTTTTAACTATTTCACCGGGCTATACGTGGATGTTTCCAATTACCCCGGCACCACCCTGGAGATCTCCCACGGCCGTTTTGGTTCCGACGTTATTATAGATACACCGGGGGTGTACGGCATTTCCTCATTCAACGATGAGGAGCGCATTGCCCGTGACATCATCCTGTCCGCGGATATGGTGATAAGCGTGGTAGACGCCGTTCACCTGGAAAGGGATCTGTTTTTGACCCAGCAGGTCATCGATACCGGCGTATCGGTGATAGTGGCGTTGAATATGGTAGACGAGGCCGAACGGCAGGGTCTCAAGATAGATGTTGATCTCTTAAGTGATCTTTTAGGTGTGCCTGTGGTGCCTACGGTGGCGGTACAAAAAAGAGGTCTAAGTGAAGTAAAAGAGCGGCTTGCCGGCGCTAAAACCGGACATATGACTCCGGGACTGGAGCCCCTCATCAGCCGGCTGGTCGACCGGGTGGGCAGCCGGGGCGAAGCGCTGCTGGTGCTGGAAGGCGACCAGTTGGTTGCGGAGCGCCACGGCCTGAAACCCGAAAACATGCGGGAGGAAATTTACCTGAAAAGGCGGGAGCGGGTCAACGATATTGTCAAACACGTCCTTGAAGAAAGCACTGAAGGGGCTTCATTCGGCAGCCTCCTGGGACGATGGATGATTAAGCCCGCCACCGGCATACCGATTCTGGCCCTGGCCCTTTACGCCATGTACTATGTTATCGGTGTGTTTATCGCCGGGACTGTGGTAGGTGTCACTGAGGAGACCATCATGCTGGAAATGTATGAACCTGCGGTACGAGGCATTGTCGGACGGTTTATAGCCGAAGAGTCAGTCTTTGGCACCATTCTGATCGGAGAATTCGGTCTGTTGACCATGACCATTACTTATATCCTGGGGCTGCTGATGCCGCTGGTGATTGGTTTCTATTTCTTCCTTTCCCTGTTTGAGGATTCCGGCTACCTGCCCAGGATCGCCACCCTGGTTGACCGCTTGTTAACAGGCATAGGCCTAAACGGCCGGGGAGTCATCCCGTTGATCCTGGGGTTCGGCTGCGTGACCATGGCCACCATCACCACCAGACTGTTGGGCTCCGACCGGGAGCGTAAGATTGCCGTTCTCCTGTTAGGGCTGACCATACCCTGCTCGGCCCAGTTGGGGGTAATCGCCGGAATGCTTGCCGGCGTCGGCGGCTGGTATGTTGCCATCTATGCCCTGGTTATCTTTACGGTTCTGGTGATGATCGGCACGGTCATGAACACTCTGTTGCCAGGAAAGTCTTCCGATCTCCTGATCGACCTGCCGCCGCTGCGGCTGCCCAGATTAGACAATGTATTGAAAAAGACCGGGACCAAATCGTATAACTTCCTGAAAGAGGCCTTCCCCCTGTTTGCTCTGGGGGCGCTCATAATCAGCGTCTTTCAAGTCACCGGCATCCTGGAATTTTTGCAAAACCTGCTGGCGCCCCTCACAGTGGGCTGGCTCAAACTGCCGAAAGAAGCGTCCACCGCTTTCATCATGGGCATCGTGCGGCGGGATTTCGGGGCGGCCGGTCTCACAGACATGGCCCTGACGCCGGTGCAAACTATAGCGGCTCTGATCACCATCACCCTTTTCGTGCCGTGCATCGCGTCTATTCTGATTCTTTTCAAGGAACGCTCCAAGAAAGAGGCGGTAATGATCTGGGGCGCCAGTTGGGTAGTTGCCTTTTTGGTGGGTGGTTTCGTTTCCCAATTGCAAAGTGCCTTCGGCGGGGATAGCGATTCTTTGGGAGCTTTGGGGATTATCCTCGCGTTCTTTGGCATGACCCTGGCGACAGTCATAGCCTGCCGTCTGGCCAGGCGGGAAAAACCCCAGGGGATCGCGGGTTAGGGGGCGGCGGTTGTGTTAAAAAACTGCCCCCAGTGCGGCTACCGGGTCGAAGACCCCAGCACTGTGCGTTGTCCCCGGTGTTACAAGTCTCTATTAAAGCCGGCCTGCTGCCACGGGAGCTGTGGCAGTTGCGGGGATGAGCGGGAGTCCGTTCCGGAGGAATGCGCGGCTCGGCGGAAAACAGGATGCTCTAATCAAAAAGCTTAAGTTGATAAGATTGATACAGGCTTACGTTTTCACTAACGCAAGCCTGTATTGATTTTATATATGATAGTAATATCATAATACACCCCGCTGACGTGCGGCGAACCGCCGGCGTTTTATTTATGTCAGGTAAAACAGTACACAGGCAGATCATATCGGCTGTAAGCGTCGTTTGGTTGCCCGCCCGCTCTGACAAATCCGGTTCCGGGTATCCTTTCGGGAGTTTCCGCCTGGCAATGTTCTTGCCGCCTGAAGGGAGTAAAATTAAACTGCCATTCGTTGCCGGGAAATGACCCGGAGTTGCCCGCGGAGGGGAAAGAAAAACAATAAAAGCCCGGCTGGAGTTGTTTAAAATTAGGTAATGGCCTGATTTCAGCGGCTGGTTTCTCTTTTTTTTCAGTTGGTTGAGATACACTATTTATTAATTTAGGTTGATAATGCTGAAAGTAGGTTTTAAAGAACATTTTTTTTACCTCCATTAAATTAACTGTCATATATATTACTAACAAAAAAACAATTTTGTGTTACCGGGAATACATCTTACGTGCAAGAAAGACATAATATATACAAGATGAACTAGCGGTAGTATTATGTATAATATCCAAAATTAACCATATAGAGGTTCAAGAATTGATAATAAGAGTAATGGACTTTGTATTATTGGAATATAATGTTATTATTGGTAAACTTATTTTTTTACTGCCGTTTAAATTAATTAATTCGTATTTTTAGTAAAAATTAACTAAAAATATTTCACCATTCTATTTGAAAAGGCATAATCTGTATAAAATTAGGTAATTAGCGGTTAAAGTTCCGCATTACCATGAAGGAGGAAGCTTTGCAAATGGAATCGGAACAAGATGTAAGAAAGCTATTTCCTGAAACCGTTTGTATCGAAGTACCCAAAGTTTATGATTTTTGTTTCCAGGCCGAGCGCCGTGAAAACGTCTGCTTCGATTTACCGCCTAAATGTGCTGGAGGTGTATCTGCCGAGTGTACAATAACGAATGTCAAATGTGATGAAGTGCTGCCCCGCTCCGAGCCGGACGCCCGCGGCCGCGCCAACGTAGTAATAGCGGTTCAGGTGACCCTTGACATTAAAATCAAGGATGCCAGCGATAAGGTAGTTTGCACCCTGTGCGATCTAACTTTCGGTTTTACCAAGACTGTGTTGCTATGCGCCCCGGTAACACCGTTCCCGACTACCGTTGTCTGTGAGGTCCCGAGTTTCGCCTGCGGTCCCTGCCTGATCCTTGGGAACCAGGTCTGCTGTGCTTTTGATCTGTGCCTCATAATACAGTCTGTTGCCGTGGTAAAGCTTTTGGTGCCTAGTTTTGGCTTCTGCGTTCCGCAGCTCTGTGAAGCCGTTTCGCCGGTTCCTCCGTTTGTCTGTCCGCCGGAATTATTCCCGCCGCAGTGCAGGCCGCGCTGTTGATTAGATTTAACGCGATAAAGCTGTGAGGAGAAGTTGATGGACTATCTGATGCGTTTTACTGTGAAAGGTCTGCAAGACGCGGATAGAGCAGCCTTGATGAAAAAAGTGCTTCTTGCCATGGAAGGTGTAAAGGATGTGCAGATCACCGGGGTCAACCAGGTAAGCATAATCTATGACCCTACTAAGGTGATTCCAAGTCAGTTGACGGCTTCAATGAGATCGGCGGGAGTCAGAACGCATTCCGGGTGAAGAAAATGTTAGTTTGGGGGCGTCGCCCCCATTTACTTATTTATATATTTCTTGGAATGAGCTTCAGCATATACTTAACAAAAAGACAATCACAGGTGGGTATATATGAAAATGTTAATAATAGGCGCGTCCGGGCAGATTGGTTTCAATCTCTACCAGGCACTCGCAGGGTCCCATCAGGTCATCGGCACTTATTTTTCTTATTCGCTGCCCGGCCTTTGCCGTCTGGATATAACAGAGCCGGGACCGGTTAAAAATTTTATCGCCGCGCTAAGCCCCGACATTATTTTTCTTCCAGCGGCCATGCCGGACGTGGAGGCTTGTGAAAAAAACCCGGCGTTATGTTACAGGGTCAATGTCGACGGGACACTTAACGTCTTGACCGCCGCCGGCGAGGTCAACGCGAAAGTGGTCTTTTTCAGCACGGATTACCTTTTTGACGGTGCGACCGGCCCTTATGCCGAGACAGAACCGCCCAACCCGCTCAACACTTACGGAAAGGCCAAAAACGATGCGGAACAACTGATCCGGCAGTCGCCATGCCCTTACTTGATTGTTCGCACGAGTGTGGTATACGGTTATGAGAAGCAAGGGAAAAATTTTGTTGTTCGTTTAATTGCACGCCTCCGGCAGGGGGAAAAGGTTAAAGTACCCAATGATCAGCTCAGTACGCCGACTTACGTGTGCAACCTTTGCGCGCTCGTCAAAGAACTGGTCGAAAGCGGCAAGGAAGGGACCTACCACGTTTCCGGCCCGGTATTGATGAACCGCTATGATTTCGCGCTCCTTGCGGCTGAAATTTTTGGGCTTGATCGCGGCCTGATTATACCGGTAACCACGGAGGAACTGGGACAGCAAGCGCTCCGGCCTTTGTGCGGCGGGCTGAAGGTCGACAAAGTCCGGTCGGAGGCCGCCACCCGCCTGATGGATGCCCGCGAAGGGCTTAGTAACATGAAAAAAATAATGGAAAAGTTGAATGAAAAAACGCCTGTAGTCTAACTACAAGCGTTTAAACGCGAACATTTTTGTTTGCAGGCTGCTAAGGCCGGATTATTGCCTCGGCGGCGCTGACGTCCGGCGCTTTAAAGGGATCGCCGAGACCGGTGATAGTCATGTCACCTTTCATCTGCATGTCGATTTTTACCTCTTTAGGGGTGTCTTCTTCCGCCCCGTCTGTCTTCTTGGGCGCGGGGTTCTCGATGGACATGATCAATCGGGCGTCATATTTGATGATGTCGCTGATCAGAGTTTCCTTATTGATAAAAACCGAATATTTGTAGTCCATGACGGTGTTTTTGAGGAATTCCTGCATTTGCTTTTGCAAGTCGGCCGGGTTCCCGGAGGCAGTATCTTGCGGTATTCCCTGCATGGCCTGCTGCATGAGTTTTTGGTAGCCCTGTTTAAATTTATTCATGTCGATGGTGGCGTTGACGACATAATAGTCCGTGCCGTTAATTGACACGTCGTTGCCGAAGTTCAGTAGAATTCCCATTTCTTCCATCTGTGCGACAGCCTTCAATGGGTCTGACTGGATATCCTGCTGTTGTTTCCAGAATTCCGGTGAAAACGGCATGTCCATGACGGTCCAGTTTTGTCCTGGCGCCTTGATATACATTTTAGCCTGGTCCATGTATGTTTCAACAGCGGCTTCGGCGTCATTGTCTCCTGTTTCGGGTGAGATAATTTGCTTCATATATACCTGCAAAGGATTGTACTGAATTTGGCCGGATAATTTCGAGGTCATGTTGTACGTGGCTTGTTCAACAGATTTTCCGTCCTCCGTGATGTCCATTGCAATGTCGAAAAGGCCTTCCATGGAATACGTATTGTATTCCTGGCTTGCCGACATAGACTTCACCAGCAGGTCGGAAACCGTCATACCGTCTCTTAGTTCACTGCGGTTCAACGTAACCAGACATTGTTCCCCGTCCCAGTCGACCTCAAATCCAAAGGCGTTGCTGACGGCGCGGAGGGGAATGAAAACACTATCCCCTGTTTTAGCCGGCGCGACTGGCAGCGTTATCAGTTTGTCTCCCAGCAAGGCTTCAACTTTTCCCACGGATAAATTCAGGGTCGCACCGTTTTCTGTAATGATAAAGTCGTCATCAGAGGACCACTGGACTTCAGCGCCGGCAAGACAGGTGAAGGTGTCCACGGGAACCATGCTGCAGTCGTTTGCCAGATACAGTCCGGACAATGGTGCCGTATCACCGTTTACCTGCAGTTGGACGGTTCCGGCGGCAAAAGCGGGAAAGGCCGCGAATACCATCAGCAGCGCGAATGACAGCGCGACGATAAGCTTTCTTTTCATTAGATTACCCCCATTGAATTTTTTTCAAGGTTTTCCTTGCTCCTGTTACGCACCCCCTTTATTGTCGTTATAAAGTTAAGCCGGTTTATGCAAAGATGTCCGTAAGCTGCTCACTTCATTATATAACATTTTCTTGGGAAAATAATAGCTGTATGTTATGGAATTTCTTAGGTATCTATGTGCGGGCTCACTGGCTCTTTTAAATTAACTATTTATTCTTGAATATTTTCACGTGGATGAATAGAATTAGTATAAAATATGAAAATAAGTAATTTAGCCAGGTTTGGGCAGTATATTCCATGTTATCTATGATAATTCAGCATAGTATTTATAGTGTAATCAATAATGTCTTCAGGGGTGCCGGATGTGATTACTCCAAAACAACTTGAATGTTACCGGGCCGGCTGGCTGGAATATAGAAAAAGGAAAGAACAGAATTTAGCGGGCAGGTATAACGATGCTATGGACCGGGCGCGGTTGGCAGCCAACCATATTAAACAGCAATATAATTGCAGAGTTTTCCTTTTTGGTTCCCTGCTCTTGAAAGATAAATTCATGGAGCATTCTGATATAGATTTGGCTGTGGCGGATTTGACTCCGGGTGTAAATTTCTGGCAGCTGTATTCGGATGTAATGAATATTCTACATCCGTTTGATTTCGATCTGGTTGAATTGGAGAGAATTGACCCAATGGTACGGGAACATATATTGAAAAGGGGGATTGAGTTGTGACCCCAAATATTATTTTACTTGAAGCCAGACTGCGAAAAGAACTATTTCAATTGGAAAATTTAGAAAACGAAATTAAAGCACTTGCTAAGATTAAGGATTTTAAGGTTGAAAGCGTCCGGTTAAGGGCTTACGCATCAATTTTACATGATTTTTATTCGGGAATAGAAAAAATGTTTATTAACATAGCGCGTGAAATTGACGAAACAGTGCCCAGGACCGAAGGATGGCACAGACAGTTGCTGGAGCAAATGACTCTGGATATTCCTGCTAAAAGACCTGCTGTTGTTGATGTGAATTTAGCCGTACAGTTGCAGCAATACTTGAGTTTTAGACACCGTTTTCGTAATCTTTACGGTTTTGAATTAGATTGGGCCAGGATGGAGGAACTGGTAAAAAACCTTGGTACAACCTTTAAAAGACTGAAAAACAGCATTGAGGATTTTTTGGCGTTTCTTCAGAATGTAGTTTAAAAAGAGCAAATGTTATAGATCCAGAATCGGCGGCAGATTATGGTGTTAAATTTCTTGTCCGCATGCTTGAACAATACCCATTGTATAATATAAAATAATGTAATATAATATTGCTAAGTTAAAAACAGTGTTGTTTTTTCTTTTTTGAAACAGGGTAGTTTCCTTGAGGTAATGACGCCTCATACCGGCCCTTTTAATAGGTGGCCGGTATGAGGTTTTTGTTTTTTTATGCCCGCATTGGAAAGGAGGTTTTTTCTCTTCTGATTGTTCTATTAAATTTATTTTATATCTAACAGGAGGTATTGTTTATGAAAACACCCCAGGACATCCTTGCTTATATCAAGGATAAAGATGTAAAAATGGTTGATGTGAAATTTATCGACCTGCCAGGTATTTGGCAGCATTTTTCGGTTCCTGTTTCCGAATTTGACGAGAATTCATTTGTTGAAGGTTTTGGCTTTGACGGTTCCAGCATCCGCGGTTTCAGGGTTATTAATGAAAGCGATATGAACCTGATTCCCGACCCGACAACAGCCGTGATGGATCCATTCTGTAAAGTACCCACCCTCAGCATTATCTGTGATGTGGTTGACCCGTTGACTGGCGAGAAATATAACCGCGACCCCCGCAACATTGCCAAGAAAGCCGAAAAATACTTAAAAGCCAGCGGTATTGCTGACGAAAGTTATTGGGGGCCTGAGGCGGAATTCTTTATTTTCGACTCGATCAGGTTTGACCAGAACCAGCATTCAGGCTACTACTTTATTGATTCCGTGGAAGGCATCTGGAACTCGGGGCGCGATGAAAATCCGAACCTTGGTTATAAGCCGCGCTATAAAGAAGGATATTTCCCGGTTGCCCCCACAGATTCACAGCAGGATCTGCGTACCGAGATGGTCATGACCATGTTGGAAGCCGGACTCAATATCGAGTGCCAGCACCACGAGGTGGCTACCGCGGGCCAGGCCGAAATCGATATTAAATACAATACGCTTGTCAAAATGGCTGACGATCTGATGATGTACAAATACATCGTGAAGAATGTCGCCCGGAAGTATAATAAAACAGCGACCTTTATGCCGAAACCGCTTTTCCAGGACAACGGCACCGGCATGCATGTCCACATGAGCCTGTGGAAAGACGGAGTTCCCCTTTTTTATGACGAAGGAGGATACGCCAAGTTAAGCCAAACCGCCCTGTACTTTATCGGCGGCTTGTTGAAGCACGCCCACGCGCTTACCGCTCTGACCAACCCGACTACAAACTCTTACAAGCGGCTGGTGCCGGGCTACGAGGCTCCGGTAAACCTGGTTTACTCCATGCGGAACAGGAGTGCGGCGGTACGTATCCCCATGTACTCCAACAACCCCAAAACCAAGCGGGTCGAGTTCCGCCCGCCCGATCCTTCCTGCAATCCCTACCTGGCTTTTGCCGCCTTGCTGATGGCAGGCCTTGACGGGATTAAGAACAAAATCGACCCGGGCAAACCGATGGATAAAGACATTTTTGAGCTCCCGCCTGAAGAAGCCAAAGACATTCGCTCAGTCCCGGGTTCGCTGGATGAAGCGATGAGAGCGCTTCAGAATGATTACGAATTCCTGCTGGAAGGCGGAGTTTTTGATAAAGATGTGCTGGATGCCTGGGTTGAATACAAACTGACCAGAGAGTTTGACGCTATCAGGCTTAGACCCCATCCGTACGAGTTCATGCTTTATTTCGATATATAGGATTTTTGACGTCTTGATATCTGAGTATTGAGGTATAATATTAGTGTGACGTTGGAAGAGCCCAGCAGTTTAACCGCCGGGCTCTTCCGCGTATTTTAGCATGCGGGCAAGGATTTCATTTGTCATGCGCTAGCGGTATCTTTCTTGAATCCAGTGTGTTAAAATAAAATTCAATCTACAGTTTGTTTCGAGGTGTGTCCCATGTTTGGGGCCAGGATCGTTATTGCCGATGCTGATGTTAATTTTCGTAAAAAGTTAAAAGAAATCCTGATCCTTGCGGGTTATCTCGTGGTTGGCGAGGTGAGTGAAGGCAGGAGCGCTCTCAAGGTGGTCTTTCAGACTGATCCCGATCTTGTTATTATGGATACAATGTTGCCAGGCGCGGTAAGTTTGGATATTATCAGAATTATTGAAGAGCACCGGGTGGCTCCGGTAATCCTGCTGGCCGACTCCCGTGGGCAGGATATACTGGAAGAAATCAAAGATTCCTGGATTTTTGCTTTCCTGGTAAAGCCGGTAAACGAGGTGCACCTGGTCCCTGCCATAGAAATAGCAATAGCAAATTTTAGGAAATTCATCAAGCTGGAGGAGGAAAATAAAAAGCTTAAACAAGCGTTGGAAGAAAGAAAACTTGTGGAGAAAGCTAAAGGTCTGGTGATGGAGGCCAGGGCGATAAGTGAGAAAGAAGCTTACAAATACTTGCAGAGATTAAGCATGGACAATTGTATGCCGATAGTCAGGGTGGCGAGAAAAGTTATTAATTACTACAACAAAAAGGGACAATAAGCAACAAAGATTGTATACAATATTTTTTTTATCAGCCAGTTGATTTTTTGATATTAAATGTTTATACTCGTTTATGTAAGTTTAAGTTAATATTTTTTGGGGCAAAGGCGTCCTTTGAAAGACCGGTGGAAATACCGTGTCTTTGGAGGATGTTTTTTTGTTTTTCTAAAATTATGGATTAATGGCCTTTGGGAATACATAAGCGGCGATTTTGAGTACGGCAATGGCGAGAGTATCTTTACAGGTAGGAGTTTTCTTCAGTATCGCCATTGCGGCCAGACTTATTGTATTATTAACCGCCCGAGGATAAGTGAGGGAACTGTTTGAGGCGGTTTACGCCGAGTTTGACCGAACCCGAGGGCGATAGAGCTCAAACAATTATGTGGCCGAACATGAGCCGCGTTGTATGCCAAAAGGTCGCCGAATAAATAAAATGGAGGTTCGCCTTGAAAGCCTTTACCAAAGAAGAAGTGTTGGAAAAAGCCAAAGAATATAATGTTAAGTTTATTCGCCTGCAATTTACCGATATATTCGGTTCTTTTAAAAATATTGCCATTACTGTGGAAGAGCTGGAAAGGGCGCTGGAGGGGCAGGTCATGTTTGACAGCGCCGTTGTTGAAGGTTTTATTCGCAATAAAGAAAGCGAAATTTACCTTTACCCCGATCCTGCCACGTTTGAGATCTTTCCGTGGCGTCCCAGGGACGGCGCGGTGGCCAGGCTGATCTGTGACATCTATTCTTCGGAAGGAGAAACTTTTCCTGGCTGCTCCCGCTCCGCCCTGAAAAGAGTGTTGAAAAAAACTTCCGTTTCGGGGTTGCAGTTACGGGTAGGCGCGGAAATTGAGTTTTTTTTGTTCCATACCAATGAACAGGGCAAGACCACTACTATCACTCATGATCACGCGGGTTACTGTGATTTATCCCCGGTGGATTTAGGGGAGAACGCGCGGCGGGATATGGTGCTGACGTTGGAGGAAATGGGTTTTGAAATTTCTTCCTCCCACCACGAGATAGCCCCCGGACAGCACGAAATATTTATTAAAGAGGACAATGCCTTTGCTATCGCGGATAAAATTGCCACCTTTAAATTTGTTGTGCGGACTATCGCCCAGCGGCACGGGCTGCACGCGTCATTTATGCCTAAACCGCTTGTTGGAGAAAACGGCTCCGGTATGCGCCTGCACTTGTCGCTTTGGCGTGAGGGGAAAAATATTCTTGAAGACTTGAATGACAGTTTGGGCTTGAGTGAGACGGCGTATCATTATATCGGGGGCGTACTGCAGCATGCCCGGGCGATTACGGCTATTGCCAACCCGCTGGTTAATTCATACAAGCGGCTGCTGCCGGATGAACTGTCTCCGTGTCTGCTGGCCTGGTCTGAAAAGAACCGCAGCACGATGATCCGTGTCCCCGTGCAGCGGGGGGACGGTACCCGTTTCATCCTGTGCAGTCCCGACCCTGCCTGTAACTCCTACTTGGTCCTGGCGTCTGTCCTGGCGGCTGGAGTGCACGGCCTTGCCGCAAAGATTAAGCCTCCGCAGCCGTTGCCGGAAGATCACCCGGGACCCGGAGGGTTGAGGGAATTGGTCAGGTACAGCGGGCTGCCGCGCAGCCTGAATGAGGCGCTGCAAGCCCTTACTGAAGATGGGACTGTTTGCGCGGCGCTGGGGGAACACATAGCCAGGCGTTACCTGGAAGCAAAAGGAGAGGAATGGGAGCGCTTTATGGCAGAAGTCCACCAGTGGGAGCTGGATGAGTATCTGGCCAAATATTGAGTTAAACATTCGGTGTAAGCGACCCAAGGGAGGCACGGCGTTATCTATATTTAAATATCTAATTGATGAACTGGAAGGGAGGCGGGGGCCACCAACATATATCAGGCGATGCATCATAAAGACCAAAGATTAAAAAGAGAGAGATAGTTTTAGGAGGATGGTACAATGACATTCAGCAAAGGTATTAATGCCAGCGCGGCAACTTTAACCAAGCTGCGCACCGGAGACAGCAAGTGTGAATTCAGTGGCATGTGTGTAACCTGTCTGGACGGTTGCCCGGGCCTGTGCGAAATCGGCAAGTCTTCCGTCCGCAGCAAGGAAGTGCTTTACCCGCAGCCTTTCGGGAAAACCACTTCGGCTTCCCAAAAAGATTATCCGGTTGATTACTCTCACTTCAACATTATGGGTACCGCAGTCGGCGCGGTTGGTATCGAAGCCGACTCCGACAAGGCGATATTCCCGGCCGTAAGCCTGGAAACAGAGGTCGGCTCTGTGAATAAGATCAACCTGGACCTGCCCATTGTGGTGGCGGCCATGGGGTCCACCAATGTCGCCGCCGATAACTGGGAGCATCTGGCGGCCGGCGCTGCTGTTTCGGGTATCGGTATCGCTATTGGTGAGAATGTCTGCGCTATGGACCCCAATGTGGAGATTAAGAACGGCCGTGTCGTACACTCCCCGAACTTGGCCAAGCGGGTTAAAGACTTTCAGAATTGGTACAATGGCAAGGGCTTTATCGCTGTGCAGGCCAATGTCGAGGATACCACCCTCGGCGTTCAGGAATACGCTCTGGAAAAACTTGGCGTCGATGTCGTTGAAATCAAGTGGGGCCAGGGTGCCAAGGATATCGGCGGTGAAGTTAAGCTGAACACGCTGGAGCGGGCGCTCCAACTCAAGAGCCGGGGTTATATCGTACTGCCCAACCCTGAAGATCCGAAAGTCCAGGCAGCGTATAAAGACGGCGCTTTCACAGAATTTGAACGGCACTCCCGGGTTGGCATGGTCAGCCAGGAAGGGTTTATGGCCAGGGTCGAAGCTCTGCGCAACGCCGGGGCTAAGCATGTTATGCTCAAAACCGGAGCCTACCGGCCGGCGGACTTGGCCAGGGCTGTGAAATTTGCGTCCGATGCCAAGATTGACTTGCTTACAGTTGACGGCGCGGGTGGCGGCACCGGCATGAGCCCGTGGCGGATGATGAACGAATGGGGCGTCCCGACTGTTTATATCCAGGCGCTTCTGGTCAAATACTTAGATAAACTGGCCGCTAAAGGCGCTTATATTCCTCCTGTGGCTATCGCCGGCGGCTTCACTCTGGAAGACCACATGTTCAAAGGCCTGGCCATGGGCGCCCCGTACATCAAAGCGATTGGCATGGCCCGTTCACCCCTTACCGCCGCCATGGTCGGCAAGACTGTCGGTGAAGCGGTTAAGAACGGCAAGGTTCCGCCCGAATACAAGAAATATGGCGAAAATCTGGAGCAGATTTTCGTAGCCGCGAATGAGTTGAAAAACAAACTGGGCAGTGATTTTAACAACCTGCCGGTTGGCGCTATCGGTGTTTACAGCTATTTTGAGCGTCTGGCCCAGGGCTTAAGGCAGTTCATGTGCGGCGCCCGCAAGTTTGCTCTCCGGTATATCACCAGGGACGACCTTGTAGCACTGACCAGGGAAGCCGCGGAAATTACCGGTATCCGCTATGTCATGGACGCGGATGCGGAAGAAGTGGAGCAAATTTTAAGCTAACCCTTAATAAAACAGTTGCCTTCTTAATAAAAGTTTAATATAATAACTTCTATAGTTGTTTAATATTATAGGTACGAGGATGTATCTATATCATTCAGGCAATGATGCCCTCATCAGGTGAATATTCCTGCCGGAGGGCATTTTTATATCCGAAAGGATTGACTTAGACTGAGCGGCAACAGGAGGCATGCGCCCATGGGGGAACAGAGGGTAATATTAATTGATAATGATGCCGCCTGGAGAAAGAATGTAAAAGCCATACTGGTTAAAATGGGTTACTGGGTGATCGGCGAGGCTGAAGATGGTCTTACCGGCCTAAAACTAATCAGGACAAGGCAGCCTGATCTGGTCATTATCGAGGCATTCCTCCCAGGTATGGATGGATTTGAAGTAGCCCGCATTGTTTACGAAGATAAACTGGCTCCTGTGGTATTGATTGGTTCGTCCACACATCAAAATGTGATTGAGAAAGCTAAAAACGCGAAAGTCTTTGCTTTTCTGGTCAAACCTGAACTTGAGTTCAACCTCATCCCGGCAGTCGAGTTAGCCCTGACCAATTATCAGGAAAGAGTTAAACTTGAAAGTCAAGTGCAGGAGCTTCAAAATACGATTGAGACTAGAAAAGTTGTCGAAAGGGCAAAGGGTATTTTAATGGAAACAATGGGTGTTTCCGAAGCCGAAGCTTTTAAGCGCATCCAGAAGCAAAGCATGAATAAGCGGATTTCCATGCGCGCGGTGGCTGAGGCAATTATCCTGGCCCATAACCTGTAAACCGGCGATTAACATTCACGCTTCATTAAACATGATACATTAAACCGTGCACGTGGTTGTGCCGGGCGGGCAAAGAAGCCCATAACAGTAGAGGATAACCTTGCTCTATTGTTGTGGGCTTCTTTATTATCATAAATATTTTTATCTGAAGGGTGGTTGTTATGGAGGTAACTGAAAAAGGACAATTGCTAGATAAAGCCAGGAATTTGGGAGTTAAGTTTATCCGCCTCCAGTTTACCGACATCCTTGGTGTGATGAAAAATGTTGCTATCACCATTGAGCAGCTTGATAAAGCGCTCGACGGGGAATTAATGTTTGACGGTTCTTCCATTCACGGCTTCGCCAGGATCGAGGAATCGGATATGTACCTGCGGCCGGACTTGAAAAGCTTTGCCATGTTTCCCTGGCGGCCCAGGGAAGGCGGGGTTGCCCGCTTAATTTGCGATGTGTATAACCCTGACGGTTCTCCCTTCGAAGGTGACCCCCGCTACATTTTGAAGAAAGTCCTGGCCGAAGCGGCGGAAATGGGCTATAGTATGCAGGTTGGACCTGAACTGGAATTTTTCATGTTCCAGATTGACCAGGATGGTAATCCCACCCTGGATACTCACGATGACGCCGGGTATTTTGACCTTGCCCCGGTGGATCTCGGCGAGAATGCCCGCCGCTCGATGGTGCTTACCTTGGAAGAAATGGGTTTTGAAATAGAAGCTTCGCACCACGAGGTGGCCCCGGGGCAGCACGAAATTGACTTTAAATATTCCGATGCACTTGATGTCGCCGACAAGATTATGACCTTCAAGATGGTTGTCCGTTCCACGGCCCAGCGGCACGGCCTGCATGCCACTTTTATGCC